>Ga0102880_1000147_pt1 | contig 28540 bp, 26 predicted proteins | sample Colrivmeta1549A3_FD_78188 | JGI IMG/M metagenome (GOLD analysis project Ga0102880, IMG submission 78188) | Estuarine microbial communities from the Columbia River estuary - metaG 1549A-3 | ecosystem: Environmental > Aquatic > Marine > Intertidal zone > Estuary | place: USA: Columbia River... | reverse complement strand
TTGTGGAGGGGGATACGGATGCCGAGGCCGTGGACTATATGGTGCAGCGTTATGGCGAATTCATTCTTCTCAATCCGCAGGTGACCGGCGTGAACTGGCTGCTTTGGGGGGCTGGACCGATGATGCTTTTGGCGGCTTTGGGGATTGGTGCTACTGCCATTCGCAAGCGCGGACTTGCCACGCAAGAGGGGCTTTCGGATGATGAAGAGGCCCGATTGAAAGAAATTTTGCGCGACTGACGCATGGTTGCGCGTGTCCCTTACCCAAGTGCGGGTTAGGGTGGCGCAACTCATGAAAGGCGGCGCAAATGGACTATCAAACACTGACATCCGAAATCACAAACGGGGTTGCGGTCATCACCTTGAACCGCCCCGCATTGATGAACGCGTTGAACACCACGATGCGGTTGGAAATCACCAAAGCGATCAAAGCGGCGGAAACCGAGGCGCGCTGTATCGTGCTGACGGGGGCGGGCAAGTCCTTCTGTTCTGGTCAAGACCTCAGCGACGGTGGCTCTGCTGCGACGCTCAATCTCGAGGCCACTTTGCGCGACGAATACGTCCCTATGCTCAAGGCGATTTTTGACTGCCGTGTCCCGACGATTTGTGCCGTCAACGGGCCTGCTGCGGGGGCTGGTGCGAACCTTGCGCTGGCGGCTGACGTCGTGGTCGCGTCCCAAGATGCATTTTTCTTGCAAGCTTTCACGCGGATCGGTTTGATCCCTGATGCGGGTGGGACCTATTGGTTGCCGCGCCAGATTGGCTCTGCGCGGGCGATGGGGGCTGCTTTGTTTGCCGATAAGATCAGCGCGAAACAGGCGGCCGAGTGGGGCATGATTTACGAGGCTATCCCTATGATTGATTTTGAGGCGCATTGGCGGGCGCGGGCCGAAAGTTTGGCCGCGGGACCAACCGAAACCTATCGTCATTTGAAAACAGCGCTGCGGTCGTCGTTTGAAAATACGCTGGATGAACAACTGGCGTTGGAGGCGAATTTGCAGGGCAAATGTGGTGTGACCCACGACTTTATCGAAGGGGTCACGGCATTTTTGCAGAAGCGTCCCGCGATCTTTAAGGGGAAGTAATGCGGCCGCGGATATCGCTGATCAGCGTGATCGCAGCGGGTGGTGGCGCGCGTTCGATCCTGCGGTACACTTTGCCGTCGATCGTGCGCGTCAGCAGCTTATGATCAATCAAGGACCGGCGCAAAAGCGGGTGGTCGCCAAAGCTATGGCCCGCTTTTAGGACGGCGTTGACATCCCTTTCTGACAGGTCCGTATTCGCAGGGAATTGCGCCCAGAACACAAACAGGCAAAGTCCTTGGGTGCCTGTTTGTTTGGGCCAATGGGCCATGATGCCGCTTGCGTCAAAGGCGCGAAAAGCCTTTGTCAATTGCGGATCGCGTGCTTGCCGTTTGCTGGCCTTAAGGTGCTGGTGATTGCCGTATCCAGCAGCCTTTGCGATGGCCGAGAGCAGGGTCGCGTGGCTCGGAATACCGTCGCGGGCCAAGAGGTCTGCGCGCAGCGCTTTGGTGAATGTCGAGAGATCAGAGATGGTTAATGATGTGACGTCGCGCGTCATGGGCCTGGTCCTTGTCCATCGTCGGGCCCCGTTTGGGGTGATGGTCGCCATTGTCGTCCGACTGAAAGTAGATCCAGTGCCTAGTCGTGCCATAAACAGGTTTAGCGTGATCCGGATGGATCGGCGACGCCTCGGTGAACTGCGGACCGTTCATAAAACCTAGCGAGTCTTTTTAAAGGGTTCAAGCGGGGGGATGAAAAAGGGCCGCGAAATCGCGGCCCGTATTCTTAGCGCTTGTCGATCTCGACATAGTCGCGGGCGGTATCGCCGAGATACAACTGACGTGGACGGCCGATTTTAAGTTGTGGATCTGCAAGCTGTTCTTTCCACTGGGAAATCCAACCGACTGTCCGTGCCAGCGCAAAGATTGGCGTGAACATGGATGTTGGGAAGCCCATCGCCTCGAGGATGATGCCCGAGTAGAAATCGACGTTAGGGAACAATTTCTTTTCTGCAAAATATGGATCGGCCAGTGCCTGACGTTCCAGTTCCTTAGCAACCTGAAGGATCGGGTTGTTTTCAACGCCGAGCAATTCCAGAACTTCATCCGCAGATTGTTTCAGCACCGTCGCGCGTGGGTCGAAGTTTTTGTAAACGCGGTGGCCAAAGCCCATCAGGCGGTAGTTGTCGTTCTTGTCTTTTGCACGCGCGATAAACTCTGGAATGCGGTCAACGGTGCCGATTTCCTTGAGCATTTCGAGGCAAGCTTGATTTGCACCGCCGTGGGCAGGACCCCAAAGGCACGCGATACCCGCAGCCACACATGCGAACGGGTTTGCGCCAGAAGAAGAGGCAAGGCGCACGGTCGATGTGGACGCGTTCTGCTCGTGGTCGGCGTGCAGCGTGAAAATACGGTCCATAGCGCGCGCAAGTACTGGATTCACGACATATTCTTCGGCAGGAACCGAGAAACACATGTGCAGGAAGTTTGCGGCGTAATCGAGATCATTGCGTGGATAAACAAAGGGTTGGCCGATGGAGTACTTATAGGCCATCGCCGCAATCGTGGGCATTTTCGCAACCAAACGGATGGAGGCAACCTCGCGCTGGTGCGGGTCATCAATGTCGGTAGAGTCATGGTAAAACGCGGACATCGCGCCAACAACACCAACCATTGTGGCCATTGGGTGCGCATCGCGGCGGAAACCACGGAAGAACATGTGCATCTGCTCGTGGATCATCGTGTGGCGCGAGACCAGCGTCTCGAACTCTTCCAATGTTTTTGCGTCTGGCAATTCGCCGTAAAGTAGCGCGTAGCAGACCTCTAGGTAATGGGACTGCTCGGCCAATTGGTCGATCGGGTAACCACGGTGCAAAAGTTCGCCTTTGTCACCATCGATGAAGGTGATTGTGCTGTCGCAGGCGGCCGTAGAGGTGAAGCCCGGATCGTAAGTGAAAACGCCTGCCTGCGCGTAAAGCTTGCGGATGTCGATGACGTCGGGTCCTGCGGTCGGCGAGAGAATTGGCAGTTCATAAGATTGACCATCAATTGTCAGCGTCGCGGTTTTTTTAGATTCAGCCATTTTCATTTCCCAAAGTAAGCCGCAAGCCGTTCTGGCAAGCAGGTGTCGGTTTCTGTCCCCCCTCCGTTAACGATAAATCGTAACGAAATGGTTTCAATTGCTGGCGTCATTCAGTCGCGCGATGGATTCTTCGCGGCCAAGCACCAGCATCATGTCGAATACACTTGGAGAGACGGGGCGACCCACGAGCGCCGCGCGAAGCGGGCCTGCAAGCTTGCCAAGTTTCATATCGTGGCGTCCTGCCACCTCTGAAACGACCCCCTCTAGAGTGTCTCGGTCCCACGTAGCATTTTGCAGGTGCGGCGTCAATTCCGACAGTATACCACGGAATACATTAGTAAGCATCGCGGTGGATTTTTCATCAGGCACGATTGGCCGTGACGTCAGAACAAATTGAGCCTTTTCAACGAGTTCTGGGAAGGTTTTGGACCGTTCCTTGAGGCAATATAGCGCAGTCAGGACGCCCGAAGATTGTGCGTCTGTCAAAGGTTCTGCACCTGTAGCTGCCAGATAATTGTGCAATTCATGCAGCAGTGCAGCATCAACGGCCACGGACATATGCTGCCCGCAGATATTTTCCAGCTTTTTGGTATCAAAGCGCGCTGGTGATTTGCCGATCCCGCTGAGATCAAACCATTCGCGGGCTTGGGCATCAGAGAAGAATTCATCGTCACCGTGACTCCAGCCAAGGCGTGTCAAATAGTTGCGCATGCCAGCGGCAGGGTAGCCAAGCGCCTGATATTCCGCAGCACCAGTTGCGCCATGACGCTTTGACAGCTTCTTGCCATCAGGGCCGTAGATCAGCGGGATATGCGCGAGCACAGGTTTCGCCCAGCCCATCGCCTCATAAATCAGGTTCTGGCGGAAGGCGTTTGCAAGGTGATCGTCGCCGCGCACCACATGGGTCACGCCCATATCGTGATCGTCGACCACAACAGCCAGCATATAAACGGGGGTGCCGTCAGAACGTAGCAGGATCATGTCGTCAAGCTGATCATTGGACCACGTCACATCGCCCTGCACCTCGTCGTGCAGGGTTGTGGTGCCCTCGCGGGGCGCTTTCAGGCGGATCACATATGGCAGGTCAGGGTGCTCTGCTTCAGGCACATCGCGCCAAGGGGAGCGGTAGAGTGTGGAGGTTTTTTCCTCGCGCGCCTTTTCGCGGAAGGCTTCGATTTCTTCCTGCGTGGCATAGCATTTATAAGCGTTACCGTCGGCCAGCATCTGGTTGGCGACTTCGGCGTGGCGCGCAGCACTTTCATACTGGCTTGTTGGTTCGCCGTCCCAATCAAGGCCAAGCCACGTCAGACCGTCCAAAATCGCTTGGCGGTTTTCATCGGTCGAGCGGGTGCGGTCCGTGTCCTCAATGCGCAGCAGGAATTTGCCACCACGGCCACGGGCGTAAAGCCAGTTGAAAAGGGCAGTGCGCGCGCCGCCAATGTGAAGCGCGCCAGTGGGCGACGGGGCAAAGCGGGTGACGACGGGTGTATCTGACATGAAAGTTAACCTCTTGTTCACCATCATAAACGAAAGATGACGGGTATGCGGTGGGGATACTAAGGCTAGGGGTCAGTGACAAGTGCGAGCGCTTGCGAAGATTGAAAATGCCTTGCTGGCGCAGCGAGGGCATCTGTTTTGCTGGGTTCCAGTTTGCCTTGGGATCGGGATTGGCGGCTACTATCAACTGCCTGCCGAGCCTGACGCACTGATATTCATCGCGATGCTTGTGCCGATTGGTTTGCTTTATGCAGCGTCCCGCGTTGTGCGCATTTCATTTGCGCCGCTTTTGGTTGCCATTTGCCTGATCGGGGCGGGCGCAGGCATCGCGAAATTCCGCACCGATCATGTGGCGGGCCCCGTTCTTGGGTTTCGCTATTACGGCGCGATTGAGGGTAGGGTCGTGAATATTGACCGCTCTGGCAGCGACGCGGTGCGGCTGACCTTGGATCAGGTGAAACTAGAGCGCATGTCGTCTGAGAAAACCCCCGCCCGGGTGCGCGTATCGCTGCATGGCGAAGATGAAACAGCGAACTTTAACCCCGCAGATATCATTATGACCACGGGCCATCTGTCACCGCCCTCTGGCCCCGCCGAGCCGGGTGGTTTTGATTTCCAACGCCATGCGTGGTTTTTGAAAATCGGCGGCGTTGGCTATACGCGCAACCCCGTGGTGCGCCTCGAGGCGGCACGGCCAAGTGGCTTTAAACTCTGGGTTTTTGGTCAGCGGATTGCCTTGGCTGATGCGGTTCGTAAGCAGATAGATGGCGAGGCAGGGGCCTTTGCCGCCGCGATCATGACTGGGGATCGCTCGGCCATGTCTCAAAAAACTATTGGCAACCTACGCGCCACAAACCTTGCCCACCCCTTGCCGATTTCTGGTCTGCATATGGGGTTGCTGACAGGCTTTGTTTTTGCGGTGATCCGATTTGGTTTGGCGCTGATCCCGTGGATTGCTTTACGCATCCCGACCAAAAAAATCGCGGCCATATTTTCGCTATTGATCGGTGCTGCCTACCTCGCGCTGTCGGGCGGCAGCGTGGCGACAGAACTAGCCTATATCATGGTCGCTGTCATGTTGGTGGCGGTGCTGCTCGACCGTCGGGCACTCACCCTTCGAGCGGTCGCGATGGCGGCAACTATCGTTCTTATCATCCAGCCAGAAGCCCTCGTTGGTCCCGGCTTTCAGATGTCATTTGTGGCCACAACGGCTCTCGTTCTGGTGTTTGGGCAAATGCGGCGTTTCAACACGCAGCGTTTGCCCAAATGGGCGCGCGCTGTGCTCTCGGTGGTGCTTTCCTCTGCGGTGGCAGGGTTTGCGACGGCTCCCTTTGCCGCCGCCCATTTCAATATGTTCGCACATTACGGCCTCATCGCGAACCTGTTGAGTGTGCCGCTGATGGGCCTCGTCGTTATGCCTGCCGCCGTTTTGGCGGTGTGCTTTGCACCGATTGGCGGATGGGGTGCAGGGCTTTGGTTGATGGAAAAGGGGTTGCTTTGGATCCTCTATGTGGCTGACCGGGTCGCAAATATAGAAGGGGGGCTTGGGCATGTCATCGCGCCCCACGCCGCAGTTTTGCCAGTTCTTACGCTGGGGCTCTTGTGGCTGTCTCTCTGGCAAGGGCGGGCGCGGTTCGCTGGTTTAGTTGTCGCGATCTTTGCAGGGGTTTTGTGGATGCAAAGCACACGGCCCGCAGTTTTGATCGCCGATTCAGGGGGGCTGATTGGGGTGATGGGCGAGAATGGTAGGGCGCTGTCGAGGGCGAAAGGAAGCGGGTTTGTTGCAGGGATTTGGCTTGAGAATGACGGGAATCCAGTTGCCCAAGATATCGCCGCGGCGCGTGGCGGCTATGACGTATCAGGCCGTGAAACGCGGGTGGTCCTTGGTACTTGGAAGATTCTGCAAGTGTCTGGAAAAACGGCACTTTCCGCGCTTGTGGGCTGTGGTGGTGCAGATGTTTTGATCGCCACCGTAGAAGATCAAATAGACAGCCCCTGTCAGGTGTTTGACATTATTGCACTTCGAAACACCGGTTCGCTTGCGCTTGAGGTGCTTGAAAACGGCGACCTCAAAATCACAACGGCAAGTGATGTCGCGGGGAACAGGCCATGGAACGCGGGAAAGGATTTAGCGCCAACAGGGATCCTGCTGACGCTAAACTCTGATCAAGAATAATTCCGGATCAGACCGACCAAACGGCCTTGAACTTTAACCTGATCATCGCGGTAAATCTGCGGTGACATGGACGCGTTTGCAGGCTCTAGCGCGATGGTGCTGCCCGTTTGGCGGAACCGCTTCAGCGTGGCTTCCTGATCTTCGACCAAGGCCACAACGATATCACCATTAGATGCGTTCTGGGTTTCGCGGATGACAACGATATCGCCATCGTTGATGCCCGCCTCAATCATCGAATCGCCACGGACTTCCAGCGCATAGTGGTTGCCATGACCCAGCATGGATTGAGGGACCGCGACGTTGTGTGACACTTCGGAAATCGCAGCGATAGGCGTACCAGCTGCGATACGTCCCATGACAGGTAGCTCGATAGCTGCGATTTCGACCGATTTGGATTTCACAGGAACAGACTCAGGTCGATCCCCCTCAATCACGCGCGGTGTAAATCCTGACTTCGCTAGCATAGAATCGGGGAGTTTGACAATTTCCAATGCCCGCGCACGGTGCGCGAGGCGGCGGATAAAACCGCGTTCCTCAAGCGCTGTAATCAAGCGGTGAATGCCCGATTTCGAGCGCAGATCAAGCGCATCTTTCATCTCGTCAAACGAGGGGGGAACACCATCGCGCTGTACCCGCTTGTTGATGAATTCTAACAGGTCGAGTTGTTTCTTCGTCAGCATGCGTGGCTCCCCAAATCTGTATACGTTTCGGGTACGTTCTACCCATGTTCTTGTTTTGTGTCAAACATTTGATGGTATTTATGTGAGAAGAATGATCTCGATACGGTCATCTGGAAGCCTTGAGCCGTCATTTGGTGGCCTGACAGCAAGGCAATTCGCATCCGCCAGCACGGTCAAAAGGGCGCTGTCTTGGCGGTCGTAAACTGTCACATTACCGTCCTCTATGCGCGCGCGCATATAGTGTTCACGTGGGCCATTGGCGGATAAGCTATTGGAAAGGCGTGCTTTCATGCGGGGGGCGGTGGCTGTGCCTAGGCCAAGCATTTTGCGCAGCAGCGGCAGAACAAAGATGTGGCCGCAAACCATCGCGGACACGGGGTTGCCTGGAAGCCCGATCATGACAGCATCACCAAGTCTGCCCGCCATCAGGGGCTTCCCCGGACGCATGGCCACTTTATAGAACGCCCTCTGCATACCTTGATCAACTGCCACTTGGCCGACCAGATCGTGATCACCAACCGATGCGCCGCCGATGGTAATGATCAGGTCTGCACCCTTGGCCAGATCAAACGCAAGTTGCAGCGCAGGGACGTTATCGCGGGCAATGGGCAGCAGTCGCACCTCTGCGCCGTTTTGTTCAAACAACGCGCAAAGACCGTAGCTATTGGAGGCGATAATCTGATCCTCGGACGGCACCTCACCGGGTTGCACCAACTCGTCACCCGTCGCGATAATGGCAACGATTGGCTTGCGGGTGACCGTCACATTGGGGACGTTCATCGCCGCCAGTAGGGCGATATCGGAGGGGGTTAACAGGCGCGGCGCCGACATCAGGTCGCCAGTCTTAAAGTCTGCACCGGAAGGTCGGATATAATGGGAGGTGTCGAGGTCCTCACCGAGCGTAATCACGTCGCCATCGCGGCGCACATCCTCTTGGATAATGACGCGGGTCGCACCTTTCGGGATCGGAGCGCCCGTAAATATCCGCGCCGCAGTTCCAGCCGTGACTTCGCCAGCAAAGCCATGGCCCGCAGCCGCCTCGCCAATCACCTGCAACTGACGCGCCGTCACGGCATCCTCGGCAACAACCGCATAACCATCCATCGCAGAGGCAGCAAAGGGCGGCTGGTCGCGGGTGGCTGCGACATCTTGGGCCAAAACGCGCCCCGCAGCATGGCGCAGCGGCACCTGCTCCGTCGGTAAAGTGTCAACAAGATCGAAGAGATGGGAGAGGCCTTCGGCGGTGGGGATCATGGATTTTCAAATCGTCCAGATTTGCCGCCGTCTTTCAGCGTGACCCTGATTCCGCCGATTTCCATGTCTTTTTGTACGGCTTTGACCATGTCGTGCACGGTGAGGGCGGCTATGGATACGGCGGTGAGGGCTTCCATTTCGACGCCCGTTTGGCCTGTGGTTTTGACCGTTGCGGTGATCCGCACACCGGGCAATGTGGGGTCAGGTGTGAGGTCGACAGTGACTTTGGTGATCGGCAAAGGGTGGCACAGCGGGATCAGATCAGCTGTTTTCTTGGCACCCATGATCCCCGCCAAACGGGCCACGCCTAGCACGTCACCTTTGGCAGCGCGGCCTTCGGTGACCAGCGCCAAAGTGGCGGCTGTCATTGTGATATGACCCTCGGCCACAGCGATCCGAGAGGTGACTTCTTTCTCAGAGACATCGACCATATGGGCCTGCCCAGCCTCATCAAAATGGCTCAGCTTGCCCGTCATTGGCGACCCTTTAACGGATTTGCAAGCAAAGTGCGGGTTGCTTGGGCCACGTTATCTTGGCGCATCAGGCTTTCTCCGATCAGGAAACAGCGGGCGCCGTATTTTGTCATATCGGCAAGGTCATCAGGGGTCGAAAGCGCGCTTTCGCACACGATCGTGCGGTCCGCAGGCACAAGGCGTGACAGGGTGCGGGTGGTGTCTAAGGTCGTCTCAAAGGTTTTGAGATTGCGGTTATTGATCCCCATCAGCGGCGATTTGAGCATGCTGGCGCGTTCCAATTCAGGCGCATCATGGACCTCGAGAAGAACATCCATGCCCCAAGAAAAAGCAGCCTCTTCAAGCTCTTGCGCTTGGCCATCACTGACAGAGGCCAGAATGATCAGGATGCAATCGGCACCTAAGGCGCGGGCCTCGGCGACTTGATAAGTGTCATACATGAAATCCTTACGCAGCGCGGGCAGGGACGTGGCCTCGCGGGCAGCAACCAGATAGCTGTCGTCGCCTTGAAAAGACGGGCCATCCGTAAGGATTGACAGGCAGGTCGCGCCACCATCTTCGTAGGCTTTTGCCAATGCGGGCGGATTAAAGTCGGCGCGGATTAACCCTTTGGAAGGGCTCGCTTTTTTCACTTCGGCGATCAGGCCGTAACCTTCGCGCGATGCATCTTGCAAGCGTGCCGCAAAGCCACGCGTAGGGCCAGCTGCGCGGGCGCGGGCCTCAACCTCTGACAAAGGCACGGCAGCCTTGCGTGCTGCGACGTCTTCTAATTTGTAGGCTTTGATTTTGTCGAGAACGTTCATGCTTTGCCTTGTGAGATATTTGCGAGAGTTGTGAGCGCTTTAAGAGCCGCGCCACTATCAATACTTTTTGCTGCTATTTCAGCGCCTTGGGGCAGGGTATTGACCTTACCTGCCACCAGTAATGCGGCTGCTGCATTGAGCAATACCGCATCACGATATGCCCCAGCCTGACCATTCAACAGGGCGCGCAATGCGTCGGCGTTCTCCGCAGGTGTGCCGCCAATAATCGCGCTAAATGGATGCACGGGCAGGCCCGCGTCTTCAGGGGTAATCTCGAATTCGGTGACTGCGCCATCTTTGATGGCCGCGACCCAAGACACGCCCGTAATCGTCAGCTCATCCGTGCCATCGGAGCCATGTACAAGCCACGCCGACGTCGTTCCGAGTTGCAGCAAGGTGTCAGCCATCGGGCGGATCAGATCGCGGGAAAATGCGCCCGTTAATTGGCGGGTCACACCTGCGGGATTTGTGAGTGGTCCCAAGATGTTAAAGATCGTTCTTGTTCCAAGTTCGGCCCGCGTCGGCCCCACATGTTTCATTGCAGGGTGGTGCATTGGGGCCATCATAAAGCCGATACCAGCCTCTTTGATCGCGCGCTCCACCACATCCGCGCCAACCATGACCTCGATCCCCATCTGGCCCTGCACGTCGGCTGTACCAGATTTGGATGACAGGTTGCGGTTGCCGTGTTTGGCGACGGTCACGCCAGCGCCCGCGACGACAAAGGCTGTGGCGGTTGAAATGTTCAGCGTATGTTTGCCATCGCCGCCAGTGCCCACAATATCCATCGCATCTTTGGGAGCTTTGACGGGTAGGCATTTGGCGCGCATCACGGTGGCAGCGGCCGTATATTCATCGACGGTTTCGCCCCGCGTGCGCATCGCCATCAAGAGGCCGCCAACTTGGCTTGGAGTGGCGTCGCCGTTGAACAGGATTTCAAACGCTTCAGTGGCTTGAGCGCGGGTCAATGGACCTTCGGCGGCGGCATTAATCAGGGGCTTGATCGCATCACTCATACGGAAACTTTCAGCAAATCTGTGAAGTTTTGCAATAGCTTATGACCGTGCTCAGAGGCGATGCTTTCGGGATGAAACTGCACGCCGTGGATCGGCAGGGTCTTGTGCTGCAAGCCCATGATGGTGCCGTCGGATAGCTCTGCTGTGACCTCAAGGCAGTCTGGCAGGCTCTCGCGCTCGACGATCAGCGAGTGATAGCGCGTGGCCTCAAACGGGTTTGGCAGGTCCTTGAACAGGCCCTTTCCAGTATGATGCATCGTGCCCATTTTGCCGTGCACGATATTGCCTGCGCGAACCACCTTGCCGCCAAAGGCCTCCCCAATGGTTTGATGCCCAAGGCAAACGCCAATCAGCGGCGTTTTTGTCTCAGCGGCAGCAGCCGTCAGGGCAAGGCAAATGCCAGCCTGAGCAGGGTCACATGGGCCCGGCGAGAGCATGATGCCAGCGGGGCGCAAAGCCATGGCCTCTTGCACGTTTATGGCGTCGTTTCTTTTTACCACGACTTCCGTGCCTAATTCCCCTAGGTAATGCACCAAGTTATAGGTAAAACTGTCGTAGTTATCGATCAAAAGCAGCATGTTGTGGCCTAGCATGGTCAATTAGGGCTACCGAACCCTTGCGGGGTGACGGTATAGTGCCACATACATGGGCTGATAGGCGGGGTAGCGTCAAGGTCGGTTGGCAAAAGCAAGGGGACTATTGCGTGCTACGAGGGTTATTTTCGGGTGGATTGATGGGCTTGGTCGTGGGCGGTGCGTCTTTGACGGTTGCGTCATTGGTCACAGAGCAACCCGCAGGCAATACACCACCTTCCGCGCCGCAGGTTTCGGTGCCTGTTTCGCCAGAGGCCAACCTTGAGGTTCCAGCAGCACAGGTCGCGGTCGACGCAACCATTGATGCGCCACAAATCGAAGTCGCAGAAGCTCCACGGGCTGTTGAGTCAATGGTCGAAGTGGTCCAGCCTATGATGGATACAAGCTCGGCTGACGTGCCTGAGGCAACCGCTATGGTGGGGGTGATGGATGCGCCCGAAGCCGCCGAGAGCCCTGCGGAAATTGCAGGGACAGTCGAAGAACCTGTCTTGCCAAGCCCGCAGGCATTAGCGCCACAAGCCCCTGCCACGGAACAAGATTTAATGATTGCAACGGCGCCTGCATTTATACCCGAAGGTGACATGAGGGTGATCGCGAATAGCGAATCCGATAACTCGTCGCAGGTCACATTGATGCCGCAAGACGAGATGGTTTTACCTGAACCAATTGACGAAGTTGTGCCAGAAACAGCGCCCGTTGATCCGTCTCTGGATGTCGCGGGGGATGCTGCAACATCTTCGCTTCCAGGGGGGAATAGCGGCGTGAAGGTGAACCGGATTGTGTCGATCAAGCCCGAATTAGAAGTGCAAGTTGAAGATGAACTTACGGCGGCACAGGACCCAGCGTTAAACGCGCTGGAGCAATATGGCACGCCGTTTGAGAACCCTGAGGGAAAGCCGCTTATGGGGGTCATCGTTTTGGATGATGGAACCATGAATGATGCGGCTATCTTGTTGAAATCGATACCTTTTCCTGTGACTGTTGTGTTGGACCCTTCTGTGCCAGACGTGGTGCAGCGCATGTCGGATTACCGCAATGCGGGTATTGAGATTGGTGTACTGTCGGCGCTGCCAGCAGGGGCTGATCCTGCCGATGTTGCGTTCGCTTTTGAAGCGACGTTCAACGCCCTGCCAGAATCGGTTTTGATGCTCGATATGGGGGACGGCGGCCTTCAGAGTGACCGCGCTGTCACTGAGCAAGCGATGGAAGGTTTAGCGGCCACTAGTCGCGGAATTGTGTCTGTTTCCAAAGGGTTGAACGCCGCGCTTCGCGCCGCTGAAAAGTTCAATGTTCCTGCTGGGTTGATCTACCGAGACCTCGATAGTGAAGGTCAAGATGCCCGTGGTGTGCGTCGTTTCATGGATCAAGCGGCATTTCGGGCGCGTCAGGATGGCGGCGTGATTTTGCTGGCCCGGTTGCGCCCAGACACGATCAGCGCGATGCAGTTATGGGGCGCTGCGAACCGTTTGGGGCAGTCCACTGTTGCGCCTGTTTCGGCAATCTTGAAAGACCTAAAAGCCGCAGAATAAGGCTGTGATTTACGTGCACCGCGCGTGCACTGGACGTGCACCGCGATGACACCGATGATTTAGCTGTTACCTGTGCGGAACATGGCGGCGTCTGCCGCTGCCTTCCGGATCGCGTTCGATTTGTGAACGGTTTCCTGATACTCGGCCTCGGGGTCGCTGTCGTAGACAACGCCGCCGCCCGCTTGGATGTAGAGCTTCTCGTCTTGCAAGACGGCAGTCCGCAAAGCGATGCACATATCCATATCACCGTTAGACGAGAAGTAACCGCAACCGCCGCCGTAAACGCCGCGCTTTTCTGGCTCCAGCTCGTCGATGATTTCCATCGCGCGGACCTTGGGAGCGCCTGAGACTGTGCCTGCGGGCATGCCAGCGAAGAAGGCCGACAGCGCGTCTTGGTCGTCGGCCAGTTCGCCCACGACGTTCGAGACGATGTGCATGACGTGGGAATAGCGTTCCACGATGAATTGCTCTGTCGGTTTCACGGTGCCGATTTTTGAGACCTTGCCGGTGTCATTGCGCCCGAGGTCGAGCAGCATCAGGTGTTCGGCCAGTTCTTTTTTGTCGGCCATGAGGTCAAGCTCGTTGGCTTTATCCTCGGCTGGTGTCGCGCCGCGGGGGCGTGTGCCTGCGATGGGGCGGATCGTGACCTCTTTGCCGAAGACCCGCACAAGGATTTCTGGGCTGGCACCGATGACTTGGAAGCCGCCGAAGTTAAAGAAGAACATAAACGGCGAGGGGTTCGTGCGACGCAGGGAACGGTAAAGCGAGAATGGTGGTTCGCGGAATTCTTGGGTCCAGCGTTGGGAAGGCACAACTTGGAAGATATCGCCTGCACGGATGTAGTCTTTCGCCTTTTCCACGGCGGCCAGATAGTTTTCGTGGCTGAAGTTGGAAACGGGTGGTGACGCCTCGAATGCGTCCGACAATGTGCGGTGCGCGGGCAGGGCGCGATCAAGGGCGCGGGTGGCGTCCATGACGCGCTCGGCAGCCTGCGCGTAGGCGGCTTTGGCAGACAGACCAGAGTTGGCCCAAGCCGGCGCCACGAGGATCACGTCGCCTTTGACGCCATCCAGAACTGCGACCACAGATGGGCGCAGCATCATCGCGTCGGGCAGGCCAAGCGGATCAGGGTTCACGTCGGGCAGGCGCTCGACGAGGCGGATCATATCGTAGCCGAGATAGCCAAAGAGGCCAGCGGAGGCTGCGGGCAAATCAGCAGGTAAGTCGATTTTGCTTTCGGCGATGAGGCCACGCAGGGCGGTCAGCGGATCAGTGTCGATGGTTTCATAGTTGTCTTCGTCAAAGCGCGCGTTGCGGTTGACGCGGCTGGTGGTCCCGCGACATTCCCAGATCAGATCGGGGTTCATGCCGACGATAGAATAGCGTCCGCGTACCTCGCCGCCTGTGACGGATTCGAGCATGAAGGCGTTTTTGCCTGCGTCGGCCAGTTTCAACATCAAGGACACAGGTGTGTCCATATCGGCGGCGAGCCGTGCATAGACCACTTTGTTTTCGCCCGCGTTATAGCCACGCGCAAAAGTGTCAAAGTCGGGAAAAAGAGCCATTGCGTTTCGCCTACTGAAGTTGGGCGTGCACGGCGGTGACGGCAGCCTGATTGATGTTGACGTCAGTGCGTGCCTGAAGGGAGGCTGCAAATGCTTCGAAAATGTCTTGGCTCATGCCCGCAGCCGCCGCAGTCGCTGCGACGTCTTTGTCGGCGGCAGTTTGTGGGGTGGTTGCATCTGGTGCTGTGATTGCGTCGACGCGCACGATGATGGCTGTGGTCACGTTGTCGATGACTTTCACGTCGCCATTGGCCATGGCAAAGACATCAGTGAGGAAGGTCTTAGGCGTGCCTTCAAGGAAGCTACGGCGGGTCAGGTTGCTCTCGGTTTTGCCAGTCAGTCCGACAGTTTCAAACCCTGTGAGGGGCTCGATGGATGTGGCGGTTTCTTCGGCTTGCGCGATCAGCGCCTTTTGGATTGCCTGTGCTGTCCAGCCTGCTGTTGCCGCGTCGCGCACCTCATCAAGGGATTTCAAGCTTGGCGGGGTGATTGTATCAATGCGGATGGCGAAGATGCCGCCGTCGGCGAGGTCTGCGAGGGTTGGATAGTCACCGACTTTTGCCGATGCCGCGAGGGTGCGGAATTCGTCATAGGCTGCGATGTCGTCACGATTGTCGTTGTCCCAAGTGATTGTGCCAATCGCCATGTCGGTCTGTTCGGCAAGGTCCTCGAGGCGTGCGCCGCCTGCGAGGAGGTCATTGATCTGGTCACGGCTATCGTCGATCACGCGGCGTGCGCGGGCAGCGGAAAGTTCAACGCGCAAATCGGGTTCGGCGTCTTCAAAGCTGATTTCTTCGGCCGACAAAATCGCGTTCATGCGGAACAGCGCAGGCCCAAGCGTTGTGTTGAGCGGGCCGATCACGTCGCCTGCATTTGCGGCAAAGACCGCTTCGCCAGCTGTTCCAAGATCGGTTTGTGCAACATCGCCGAGGTCAACGTCATTGAGCGAAAGGCCACGTTCCGTCACCAAAGCGTCGAAATCAGCGCCGTCAGTACCGAGTTTTACTTTGGCGGCTTCTGCTGCGGCTTCGTCGATGTAGACGAGGCGTTCGACCAAGCGGCGTTCTGGCTGCACGAAATCGGAGATCCGCTCTTGGTAGAGGTCGCGTAGGGCTTGCTCGTCGATTTCGATATCGTCTTGAATCATTTCAGGGGTGAGCCACGCGTAAGTGATGTCGCGGGATTCGGGTTTGGTGAAATCATCGGGGTGTGCGTCAAAATAGGTTTGAAGCTCGGCCTCAGTTGGCCCAGCAACAGGGGCAATTAGATCGTCTGCGGTCAGCGTGGCCATCGTGATTGTGCGGGCCTCGCCGATGTATTGGCTCAGGGTCTCGGCATAGGTGTCGGGGGAGGGAATGCCGCCAACGACCGCGCCTTGCAGCAGCGTGCGTGCCATTTCTTCGCGGATCCCTGTCTCAAACTCGGCCTCGGACATGCCGTTTTGTGACAGGGTGAACTTGTAAGCTTCGCGGTCGAAGTCGCCGCTGAGACCTTTGAAGGCTGGGATTTTTAGGACTTCGTCACGGACACGCACATCGCCCACGGAAATGCCGAGGTTTGTGGCCTCGTTATCGAGGGTGCGGGTTTGGACGACCTGAGCCAGAACGGCTTGGTTGAGGCCAAAGGCCTGTGCTTGTTGAAATCCGAGGGTTGTGCCGATTTGGGCACCAAAGGCCCGCATTTGTTCGGTCAGCGCACGTTGGTAAGAGACGACGTAAACGTCTTTGTCACCCACGGTGCCAATATTGCGAATATTGCCCGAAAGCCCACCCGTGCCAAAACCCAAAAGCCCCACGACCAAAAGGCCCAAAATGATCCAGAGAAAATACCGATTTTTGCTTTTGGTCGCCATGATTTGGTGCCTTATCCGCGAAGTTCATTTATGCCCGCAAAGGGGCGTCGCAAATGGATAGGGCGCAATCCTTTAAGGTGCAAGGGGATCAGGCCGCAACTTTGCCGATCTAAAGGGCAAAATGGCGATTTCTGAACGATCAGGTGGCGAAGTCCTGCTTGCGGGTTGTCAGATGCGTGGAATGGACGTTTTCACAGCTGCAACAAAAGTTTAAAGTCGCCGAAAATCACAATGGATTGCATGCATATGTTTCACCTCTTTGCGAAGGCCGCTGTCATTGGCGTGTTGGTTTCTGGCGCGTCGTTTGTTCAGGCGGAGACCTATTCGGTCCAGTTGGGCGGGCGCAATTTGGGAACAATTTCCTATCAAGGTGGGGCCGAGGCGTCGCTACAATCGACCTTGAATAATACCCCGATGGGAGTTTTTAACGGCACGTTTACCGCCACAAGCCAGCAAAGCGCCGTTGGGCAGCAGTATCATAGTAACAGCAGTTCATCGCGCAAATCACGTCAGATCAGTGTGTTGATCAAAGATGGGCGCGCCATTGATACCAGTGTGACCCCTGCGAGCGAAATGACGAACCTGTCGAACGTCGGTTCAGTGCCTGTTGGTGTGATTGATCCGGTTGCCGCGTTCGGGCGGTTTGTCTCTGCGCGCGGTTGCCCCGAGGCATTTCGGTTTTACGATGGACGCCGTGCGATTTTGGTGTCGCCTGAGAGAGACTCCGAGGTTGCGGGGCAGTTGGTCTGCAAGATGAATTATCGGGTTTCCGATGGCCCCGGGCATTTGTCACCGCTGTATATCAAAAACATCACGGTATTTTTGACCTATGACGTGATCGGCGGCCAAAGCCTGCGTAAAGTTGTTTTGTCCGCAGCAGGCTTTGACTTGAACTTGATGCGTCAGGACTAAAGCGCCGCAAGCCTCGCGATCAATTCGCCCACGCCTGCGCGGTCGATGTTCGCGAAAGCGATGCGCAGATGATTTGCGCCGCCTTTGATCTCGTCTGGCATGAACATGGTGGCGGGGAGGACGAGAACGCCTGCGTCGCGCACGAGGTTTTTCGCCAGCTCGTTAGAGGGGATCTCGAAGGGATGTTGGACATAGGCGAAGTATGCGCCGCAGCCTTTGAGGGTCCAGCCTTTTGCCGCGAGTGGCGCGAAGTTTTCCTCAATCGCAGCGCGCCGGTCTAGGATTTCCAAGCGTTCGCCAGCAAGCCAGTCTTGGAGGTTTTGCATCCCCCAAAGTGCGGCCCGTTGTCCGATTTGGTTGGGGCAGATGGTGACGGTGTCGAGGAATTTTTCGACCTCGGATAGGCGGGCCTCGGAGGCGATCAATGCGCCAACGCGGTGCCCTGTGATCCTGTAAGCCTTTGAAAATGAATAGAGATGTATCAGCGTGTCAGCCCAGTCTGGGTCGCTGAACAGGGCATGTGGTGCGCCAGTGCGGCTGTCAAAGTCGCGGTAGGTTTCATCGACGATCAGCGCGATTTTACGAGATTTACACAGGTCATAGAAGGCTTGCAGCGTCTCGGCCGGGTATTCGACGCCTGCGGGGTTATTGGGGCTGACCAGAGCGATTGCGCGGGTGCGCGGGGTGATAAGTGATGCTGCTTGGTCCGCGTCTGGGATCAGGGTTGGTCCTGCGTCCAGCGGCACGGTTTTCACACCCGCCATATCCAGCCACATGCGGTGGTTGAAGTAGTATGGCACGGGCACGATGACCTCGGAGCCTTCATCGCAAAGTGTGGAGATGGCGGCGGCGAAGGCTTGGTTGCAGCCTGATGTGATCGCGATTTGGGAGTCTTTGATCGGTGCGCCGTAGGCTTTGGACCATTGGCTCGCGACTTCGGCTTTGAGGGCAGGCAGACCAAGAACGGGGCCGTAGAGGTGTGCCTCTGGATCGTTGATGACGATTTCGGCCATCGCCTCGCGGAAGATCAGGGGCGGTGGATCAACAGGCGCGGCTTGGCTGACGTTCAAGAGCGGCCTGCCTTCGGGGTGGATCACTCCGTCGAGCCAACGGCGGGCTTGCATGACGGGTGGCGGGAAGGTGCTGCTGGTGCGGGTCATAACGCGGTCCTTTGATGTGCTTTCCATTCGCGCCAAATCAGCCAGATCACAAAGATGTCGATGACGCTGAGCACAATCATCATCATATCTCCGGTATGTGCAAACTTATTGAGTTGGTAGGCGATAAAACCTGCCAGCGCCAAAAGCGAGACGGGGTAGGCCCAGCGGAACCCTGCAAGTAGTGCAAGGACCAGCCCGAGGTTTAGGCCGCCGTGGATCAGCAGGTAGATTGTGTAGAAGGCCTCGTTGGCGATATGCGGGGTCGAGGCCGCATCAAGTGCCCATTTGGCCATGAAGCTGCTCGGGTCCTCAATCAGCTCAAGACGTGCAAGGCGCACAACGATGCCGTTGAGCGTGCCGCTGGGGGTTAATGCCAGCGCCAGCCCACCCAAAATTTGGCCCAAGCCCAAAAGGCCCTTGCCGATCATCGAGATCAGAAAGCTAAGATGGGCCCACTTGCTAATTGGCTTGGGCTTGATGAGCGGTCTCATATGGTGTGATTAGTCTTTGCCGCGGTAGGGTTCGACGTATTGCAGCGCCATATCCCATGGGAAGAAGATCCATGTGTCTTGGGAGACGCCCGTGATGAAGGTGTGCACCATCGGTTCGCCTTGTGGTTTGGCATAGACGGTGGCGCAATGGGCGTTTGGATACATTTTGCGCACAACTTCGAGGGTTTTGCCGCTGTCGACCAGATCGTCGATGATCAGGATGCCGGTCCCGTCGCCCATGATCTTGGGGTCGGGGTATTTGAGAACCTCGGCCTCGCGGCGCTCGTCGGCTGCACCACCGCTGGAGTGGTAGGATTTGACGGAGATTGTTTCGACGGTACGGATGTCGAGTTCACGCGCAACGATCATCGCAGGGGCCATGCCGCCACGGGTGATCGCGACGACGGCCTTCCAGCCGCCATCAACGGGGCCTTTGCCATCAAGACGCCAAGCGAGTGCACGGCTGTCGCGGTGGATTTGGTCCCAAGAGATGTGGAAGCCTTTTTCGTGTGGCAAGCGGTCTGTCATGGCAGAGGTCCTAAGTTAGGTGGCGACGATTTTGAGACCTAGCAGGGCAAGCAGCCCGCCGAAGGTCTTGTCGATGATGGTTTTGAGGGAGAGGTAGGCGGCGCGGGATTTCTCAAGCGAGAAAACGCGGGCGACGAAGGTGTTCCAGAGAGCTTCGTTCAAAAAGACAACGGTCAGCACTGCGCCGTAAACCCAAAGCGGGGTAGCAGGTGGCACCGTGCCGATGAATATGGCTGAGAAGAGTACCGCTGGTTTTGGGTTGGCCCGTTGGGTGTATAGCCCGAGGCGGAAGGCGGAGGCCGCAGAGCGGGGCGGTTTGCCGGATTGTGCGGTGATCAGCGGTTTGTCCGCGTCGCGCCACAGGTTGTAGGCCATCCACATCAGATAGGCCGCGCCACCGATTTTGAGCGCCCAAAGCAGCGAGGGGGCTGCGGCGAAGACGATGCCAAGCCCGAAGAGAGCGGCAGCGGCCCAGACGACGGCACCTGCGCCGATACCCATAGCAAGGAATGCTCCCGTACGCAGGCCTTCGGTCACGCCTGTTCGTGCCGCCATAATAACGGCGGGGCCGGGGCTGATGGCGGCAAGAAGGTGGAGAAACCCAACTGCGAAGAAACCTGCGAGGGTCATGATGCGCCCTTAGACGGTTGAGATATCAGGGGCGTCGACGGCTTTCATGCCAACAACGTGGTAGCCGCTATCGACGTGGTGGACCTCGCCTGTCACGCCGCGGCTAAGATCGGAGAGCAGGTAGAGGGCGGAGCCGCCCACGTCTTCGATCGACACGGTGCGACGCATTGGTGAGTTCAACTCGTTCCATTTCAGGATGTAGCGGAAATCGCCGATGCCTGAGGCTGCGAGCGTTTTGATTGGCCCCGCAGAGATCGCGTTGACACGGATGTCGTCTTTGCCAAGGTCTTCGGCCATGTAGCGCACGGAGGCCTCAAGAGCCGCCTTGCAGACGCCCATGACGTTGTAGTGCGGCATGACGCGTTCGGCGCCGTAGTAGGTGAGGGTGAGGCAAGAGCCGCCTGGGTTCATCATCTTGGTCGCGCGGGCGACAACGGCAGTGAAGGAATAGACAGAGATGTCCATCGAGGTCAGGAAGTTCTGGCGGGATGTATCGACGTAGCGGCCGCGCAATTCGGCTTTGTCGGAAAAGCCAATGGCGTGCACGATGAAGTCGAGCTTGCCCCATTTCGCCTCGAGGTCAGCAAAAAGTTTATCGACGCTATCCATGTCGGACACATCGCAAGGCAGGACGGTATCGGAGCCGAGGGACGCCGCGAGAGGGTCCACACGCTTTTTCAGCGCATCCCCCTGATAAGAGAAGGCAAGCTCGGCACCTGCATCGGCCAAGGATTTCGCAATCCCCCAAGCGATGGATTTGTCATTGGCGAGGCCCATAATCAGGCCGCGTTTTCCCCGCATCAGATTGGATGTCATTTTTACCTGCTCCCGCATTGGTCATTTGTTGGGATCGGTTTAGGTGATTGACAGCGCCACGACAAGACTTGAGCGTGGATTTGAAAATAGTGAGAGGGCCGAGGCCATGAGTGACCGCACAGGAATTTTTGCAGGGGACGATCCGTTTGAGATCGCACAGCGTTGGTTGGACGAGGCGACAGCCACTGAGCCCAATGACCCGAACGCGATTGCGCTCTCGACTGTTGACGCGCAGGGCATGCCAAATGCGCGGATGGTTTTGCTGAAGGAAATCGAAAGCAACGCTTTTGTATTTTACACCAATTATGAGAGCGCGAAGGGAAAGGAGTTAGATGCGACCGGCAATGTAGCCTTTGTGATGCATTGGAAATCTTTGCGGCGTCAGATCCGCGTTCGTGGTATAGTGACAAAAGAAGATGGCCCGCAGGCGGATAGTTACTTTGCCTCTCGGTCATTGAAAAGCAGACTGGGAGCTTGGGCTTCTGACCAGTCGCGCCCCTTAGATGGACGCGCCAGTCTGGTGGCCAAAGTGGCCGCGTTGACGCTCAAACTTGGGCCTAATCCGCCGCGTCCTTCACATTGGGGTGGCTTTCGGATTGACCCCGTTGAGATCGAATTTTGGGCTGATGGTGCCTTTAGGTTGCATGATCGGTTTCAGTGGGTGCGTGAAGGTGATGATGAATGGAAAGTTCACCGTTTGAACCCGTAAATTTCACGCTTCGTGAAATCTAAGGGTTGAATATAGTGGAGTTTTCTGGTGGTGATCGGTTAACCAGCAAAAAATAAAGGCGACCTTTCTAAAGTAGACTTGGGGAGGTCGAATAATAAAAATGAACACGCCTGAAGATACGACAGACGAAATGATCATGACGGGAACCGTGAAGTGGTTTGATCCAGGCAAGGGCTTTGGGTTTGTTGTTTGTGACCAAGGCGGTCCCGATATATTGTTGCATGCGAATGTGTTGCGTAATTTCGGTCAAGGGTCCGTCGTTGACGGGTCTCGGATCGAAATGTCGGTTCAGCGCTCTGATCGGGGCATGCAAGCAACCGTGATTTTGAAGCTGACGCCGCCTGTTGATGCAAGCGGCACACCCGCTTTGCGTGATATGGAAGAGTACACGGCCGAGCAAATTGCCAGCCAACCGATTCTTCCAGCCCGAATCAAATGGTTCGATAAGGGTAAAGGGTTTGGGTTCGCCAATGTTTTTGGTGACCCTGCTGACATATTTGTGCACATCGAAGTCTTGCGCCGCTGCGGATTATCGGATTTGCAGGCTGGTGAAGCTATTGGCTTGCGCCTGATTGACGGGAAACGCGGCCGTATGGCTGTGGAAGCTGTCAGTTGGGAAACCATTACAAAATGAAGACCTCTCTTTTAGCAGCTGCGCTCGCCGTTACGTCAACGGCGGCGGCTGCATTATGTTCTGAAGACCGTGTCACGGTGATCGGGGACTTTGGCCATGCGCCATTTACAGTCACTGTTGCGGATGACGATCAAGAACGTGCGCGCGGTCTGATGGACGTGGCCGAGATGCCGACGATGTCAGGGATGCTGTTTGTCTACGACGCGCCGCAGCACGCGACGTTTTGGATGCGCAATACGTTGATCGGGTTGGACATGGTGTTTGCTGGCCCAGACGGGACGATTCTGGCCATTCATGAAAATGCCGTGCCAATGGATGAGACCGTGATCGATGGCGGGCAGGGCGTTCAGTTTGTGCTTGAGGTCAACGCTGGCTTGACCCGTCGGTTGGGTATCAAAACTGGTGATATTTTGCAGCATCCGAGCCTTGGGGCGGGCGCAATTTCACCTTGTGAATAAAATGTCGATTTAGGGGTTTTCAATTCGATTTAGTGACAGTAGATAGGCGCCAGTCGGGGCGTAGCGCAGCCTGGTAGCGCATCTGTTTTGGGAACAGAGGGTCGTAGGTTCGAATCCTATCGCCCCGACCATTCAACACCGCATTAAGCGGTAGGGATCAAAAGCCAACCTTCGGGTTGGCTTTTTGCGTTTGAGGCGAGCATTCGACGTTTAGAAGAAGTGTCACAGCTTTGCACTTTGTCGATTTGGCGTGCTCACGTGCGATTCTCCAAACGGTGCGGGGGATAAGGTTCACGTGACGAGTGAGGCTCTTGGGCTAAGTCTGCTGTTTGTTTGCCTTTCTTCATTTGCTCGGAAAATTAACGAATTGTGGACAAGTCGGTGGAGGAATCGCGTAAAGTGTCTGCGTCACAATATCTAGTGTCGCGTCAACATTTTTAATCCAGAATTTGTGGTAAAAAATCGTTGACCATCGGGGTGCGATGCGTCAGTTAGTGCAAGCTGGATAGAATAACACTAGATGTGGTGTTCGCGCAGATGAGAGTCACTAGGCGGGCATTCGCCAAGACTATGACGTTATCGAACACGGAAACGCTGGTTTTCGCCGTTTTGATGCTGGGCGATATCTGGCGTACTGAGCGTCCTGATAGAGGGCATGATTATTTTTAGGTCGCAACGTCGGCCGCACAGGATAGAGGCAGACGACCATGAAAATTGAACGCAATTTCACAGACGCCAGCAAAGATGCGTATGCAGCGCTGAATTTCAAGACAACAACATCAGAGATTCGTAACCCTGATGGCACGATTGTTTTCAAACTCGAGAAATGTGAAATTCCGCAAGGTTGGTCTCAGGTCGCCTCTGACGTCATCGCCCAGAAGTATTTCCGCAAAGCCGGTGTGCCGTCGGAAATGAAGCGGGTGAAGGAAAAGGGCGTCCCTGAGTTCTTGTGGCGCTCTGTGCCTGTAGAGGGCGCTACATTTGGTGGTGAGACATCTGCCAAGCAAGTGTTTGACCGTTTGGCAGGTGCATGGGCGTATTGGGGCTGGAAGGGTGGCTATTTCTCGACTGAGGAAGACGCCCGCACGTATTTTGACGAGATGCGCTATATGTTGGCGACACAGCGTGCGGCACCAAACAGCCCGCAGTGGTTTAACACAGGCCTGCACTGGGCGTATGGTATTGATGGTCCTGCGCAGGGTCACCACTATGTGGATTATCAGACGGGCAAACTGACTGCCTCGAAGTCGTCCTATGAGCACCCACAGCCGCATGCCTGCTTTATCCAGTCCGTGTCTGACGATCTGGTGAATGACGGCGGGATCATGGATCTTTGGGTCCGTGAGGCGCGTTTGTTCAAGTATGGCTCTGGCACTGGCACGAACTTCTCCAGCCTGCGCGCTGCGGGTGAGAGCCTGTCTGGTGGCGGCAAGTCGTCTGGCCTGATGGGCTTCCTCAAGATTGGTGACCGTGCTGCCGGTGCGATCAAATCGGGTGGCACAACGCGCCGTGCGGCCAAGATGGTCATCGTTGATGCCGACCACCCTGATATTGAAGAATTTATCAACTGGAAGGTTATTGAAGAGCAGAAAGTGGCGTCTATCGTTGCTGGCTCCAAGATGCACGAGCGTCACCTGAATGCGATCTTTGCTGCGATCAAAGCATGGGACGGTGCGGTCAATGATGCCTACGACACTAAGGTGAACGAAGGCTTGCAAGAGGCTGTTCGCGCTGCGAAAAAGTCGTGTATCCCCGAGACATATGTGAAGCGCGTTTTGGATTATGCAAAGCAGGGTCACACATCGATTGAGTTCCCGACATATGACACCGATTGGGATTCCGAGGCTTACTCATCCGTTTCTGGTCAAAACTCTAATAACTCCATCCGCGTCACTGATGCGTTTTTGAAGGCTGTTGAGAACGACGAAGATTGGAAGCTGATCAACCGTAAGAACGGTGAGGTCGCCAAGATCATCCGCGCCCGTGATTTGTGGGAAACTGTTGGCCACGCCGCTTGGGCCTGTGCCGATCCAGGCATCCAGTACCACGACACTGTGAACGCATGGCACACCTGCCCAGAAGATGGCGCGATCCGTGGCTCGAACCCATGTTCCGAGTATATGTTCTTGGATGATACCGCGTGTAACCTCGCGTCGATGAACCTGCTGACGTTCTACAAAGACGGCGAGTTCCAAGTTGAAGACTATATGCATGCGACGCGTCTTTGGACTGTGACGCTTGAGATTTCCGTGATGATGGCGCAGTTCCCGTCAAAGGCGATTGCGCAGCGGTCTTATGACTTCCGCACACTTGGTCTGGGCTATGCCAACATCGGCGGTTTGTTGATGAACATGGGCTTTGGTTACGACAGTGACGAGGGCCGTGCTATGGGTGCTGCTTTGACCGCGATCATGACGGGTGTGTCCTATGCGACCTCTGCCGAGATGGCCAGTGAGTTGGGGGCCTTTGCGGGCTACAAGAAGAATGAGGCGCATATGCTGCGCGTTATTCGTAACCACCGCAACGCAGCCCTTGGCATGAAAGACGGCTATGAAGGTTTGGACGTCAAGCCAGTGCCACTGGACCACGCGAACTGCCCTGATGTGCGCTTGGCCGAGATTGCCGTGACCGCATGGGACGAGGCGCTGGAGCTGGGCGAAAAGCACGGTTTCCGTAACGCCCAAGTTTCCGTCATTGCCCCGACAGGCACCATTGGTCTGGTCATGGATTGTGACACGACGGGGATCGAGCCTGACTTTGCGTTGGTGAAGTTCAAGAAGCTTGCGGGTGGTGGTTACTTTAAGATCATTAACCAGTCTGTGCCAGCGGCCCTTGAAAAGCTCGGCTATGGCTCGGCGCATATCGAAGAGATCATCGCGTATGCAGTGGGTCACGGATCAATCGGGCAAGCGCCTGCGATCAACACCACGTCGCTTATCGGTCACGGCTTTGGTCAGGCGGAAATCGACAAGATCGAAGGCTCGCTGAAGGCTGCGTTTGATATCCGCTTTGTGTTCAACCAGTGGACGCTCGGCGAAGAGTTCTGCACAAAGACACTGGGTATCCCTGCGCTCAAGCTGAATGATCCGACGTTTGATTTGCTGCGTCACCTTGGTTTCTCCAAGAAAGACATTGAAGCAGCCAACGACCATGTTTGCGGCACGATGACACTGGAAGGTGCACCGCATCTGAAGGAAGAGCACTATAGCGTGTTTGATTGCGCCAATGCCTGCGGCAAAAAAGGTAAACGTTATCTGAGTGTTGACAGCCACATCTATATGATGGCCGCAGCGCAGTCGTTCATCTCTGGTGCGATTTCCAAGACGATCAACATGCCAAACGACGCGACAATCACCGACTGCCAGAAGGCTTACGAGTTGTCATGGTCTTTGGGTGTGAAGGCGAATGCGCTTTACCGTGATGGATCGAAACTGTCCCAGCCATTGGCGGCGTCTTTGGTCGAGGATGATGACGAGGCGATGGAAACGCTTGAGAGCGGCAACAGCCACGAGAAGGCACGCGTTCTGGCCGAGAAGATCGTTGAGAAGATCATCATCAAGGAAGTCCGCAACCGCGAGCGCGAGAAGATGCCACAGCGTCGTAAGGGCTACACGCAAAAGGCCATCGTTGGTGGTCACAAGGTTTACCTGCGCACGGGCGAATATGAAGGCGGCCAGCTTGGCGAGATCTTCATTGATATGCACAAAGAGGGTGCTGGTTTCCGCGCGATGATGAACAACTTTGCGATCGCTGTTTCCGTGGGCCTACAATACGGCGTGCCGCTGGAAGAGTTTGTTGATGCGTTTACGTTCACCAAGTTCGAGCCTGCGGGCATGGTTCAGGGCAACGACAGCATTAAGAATGCGACCTCGATCCTTGACTATATCTTCCGCGAATTGGCTGTATCTTACCTCGACCGCACCGATTTGGCTCACGTAAAGCCTGAGGGCGCTGCGTTTGACGATATTGGTCGTGGTGAGATGGAAGGTGTGACGAATGTTGTGACGCCGTCCGAGGCCGCTGCGAACAAGTCGCTTGAAGTACTGCGCCAGATCAGTTCCACGGGTTACCTGCGCAAGCGGATGCCACACGAGTTGACGCTGTTGCAGGGCGGTGCTGCGGCTGCTGTCGATTTGATTGGCGCGGCTGTTGGCAATGTTGCGGTAGCGGTCAAGCCAGAGACGTCGATGTCGTCAGGGACCACGGCTGCAACGGGCGTATCTTTGCGAGATAAGGCGAAAATGCAGGGCTACGAGGGTGATCCTTGTGGCGAATGCGGCAACTACACACTCGTCCGCAATGGCACCTGTATGAAATGCAACACATGCGGTGGCACTTCCGGGTGTAGCTAAAAGAATTGGGCGCGGTTGTCCCTGGGGGAATAGTTCCTCCCGTTTGGGGGGATAAATCCTCCCGCTCGGGGCAAAGTTTCTCCGAGGTGGAACGAAAGCAGAGATCGGCTGGTAGCTAACCTTTTCGGGGCTGGCCGATCTCATACCGCCGCGGATTACAGTGACGCGGGACTAAAGGCCCCTGTGGGCAAGGTAAGCCGAAGATCACTTTATTCTTGTTCGTGATTGTGAGGACCTAACTATGGCCAGATGCACCGCACCTCGAGAAGGTCACCGTTCAGCCGCAGCCGCCGCTAACTGTCCAGCGTGCAGGGGGCGCTCCGGTTGGTCGTCGGGATACAGTAGTTACGGATCGTACCCATCCAGAGATTATTCGGGAACAACACGCACTCCGGTGGGGTCAAGCAGTTCGACGAGAACCGGTGGTTCCGCCAAGCCTAGGTGGTCTCGCTCTGGCTCGACCGTTGTGTATACCGACCTTCAAGTTCGTTCCCTGACGCCCATCCGCGAAAGCGTTGAAGCGCGCGCTACACAGGACCTGCGCGACGTATTCTTGTGCCACGCCTGGGACGATCGGCAGGGAGCGGCGAAGGAACTCCATGATCTTCTCGAGTAGAAGGGGGTGAAGGTCTGGTTCAGCGAAAAGGACGTGGGCTTGGGCGTGCCGCTGATGCGAGCCATCGACAAAGGGCTCGCGAATTCCCGGATCGGTATCGTGTTGGTGACGCCCGCGTTGCTGAGGCGGCTCCCGTCTGAAGGTATCGCCGACAAAGAGTTGTCGGCTCTGCTTGCGGGCGAACGGCTAGTCCCGATCGTGCACCAGACCACCTATGACGCGCTGCGCAACGTCAGTCCGCTGCTTGCGTCAAGAAGTGGACTCAGCACCGCTGAGGAAACATTGGCGCAGGTTGCTGAAAAACTTGCGGAGCTGGTTTCACTTTGACGCCTTCCTAAGTCTCACCCTTATCGTCGGAACGCTCCTTGAGCTTTCGCGCGTATTTCGCGGGCAATCCGATGACCCCCTTTTTGAAACCTCTAAAGACCAGATTTTCCTTTTGAAGTTCGGAGGGAGTAATCTCTCCCCGGCGCAAGCGCTCTTCGTCCTGCTCCCTGGCCCGGGCCTTTGTAGCGGCTCTATTTTTGAATAGGTCAGACATGAACAGTCCTGGAGTGCCCCCATCGAGTGGTCCAGTTTGAATGTTAGTGCATGGTCGGCCTCTGGTCTATCGGCATCATGCTTTCGGGCGCGGGCGGACGGTAGTGCAGCGCGCTATGCGGTCTGACTGTG
>Ga0102880_1000145_pt1 | contig 28931 bp, 27 predicted proteins | sample Colrivmeta1549A3_FD_78188 | JGI IMG/M metagenome (GOLD analysis project Ga0102880, IMG submission 78188) | Estuarine microbial communities from the Columbia River estuary - metaG 1549A-3 | ecosystem: Environmental > Aquatic > Marine > Intertidal zone > Estuary | place: USA: Columbia River... | reverse complement strand
GGATAATTATGTTCAACCACTAACAGCTAAATGGATTGAAACCGCACAAGAAATGGATACATTGCAAGTTGCACCTACTGGTCATTGGCAAGATGTTTATGAGTATATTGACAGAGGCGTAGTTGATGCTGGATTTTTTTAATACGTATTAAAAAAAAAATTAAATTTGTTATTTATTTAATATAAGTATTAATGCAGTTTAATCCTTATTATGTCACAAATAAATACAATCTTAATCAAACGTCGTTTGGGCTCTAGCCCAAATACATCAATACCATCTTTATCTGGTGGTGAACTCGCATTCAGCGAAAAAAACAACACACTCTACTATGGTGGAGAATTCGGAACATTAGCAATAGCTGGTTCCGGTGCATTTGTTAGTCTTAATGGAGATCAAACAATATCTGGTAACAAAACCCTTTTAGGAACTACCACATTATCTTCAATTACAGTTTCACCTGATTCATTAATTGATTTTGGTAATAATGTTCTTACTAATGTTGCCTACCCAAGTGCAGCAGATCATGCAGCAAATAAACAATATGTTGATGATAACTACATACCAGTAACAACCACTGGTGATTTTGTTAATCGTACAGATGCTCAAGATGTTTCTGGTGTTAAAACTTTTTTCGATACTGCTAATTTCTTAGAAACTGTTAGCGTTACAAAATTCGTAAATGCTAGTGCATATAAAGTTAATGGTACTGAAGTTATTACTAATGATTTAGACGCATCATTTAGAAATATTAATGCTTCTGGTAATTTAACGGTTCAAGGTGACTTTACTGTTTTAGGTAATAGTACAGTACTCGAAACAACCATAACTGCTGCTAGTGCTTTCAGTATCACAAATACTGGTTCTGGTCCAGCCTTGATGGTTACACAAACCGGTGCAGCCGATATCGCCGCCTTTTATGATGGTGATAATTTAGATACTGCATTAATCATCAAAGATGGTGGTAATGTTGGTATTAATACTGCTACACCAAACGAAAGATTAACAGTTAATGGTAATATTTCTGCTAGTGGAACTATCTATGCTGGTGGTAACTTTGAAGTTTCTGGTGGTGGTGCAGACACTACACTATATGTCGAAGACGGATTAGTTGGTATCAACACTGAAACCCCAAATGAAGAATTAACAGTTGTCGGTTCAATTTCTGCTACAGAAGACTTCTATGCTCGTAATGGTACATTTACTGGTTATTTATCTACTGTTGGATCTGTTAATTTTGATTCAACATTATATGTAACTAATGCCGCAACATTCGCTTCTAGCGTTTCTGCTGCTGGTACATTAAACATTGATGGATTAGCTACATTTAACGATAACGTTATAGTCGTTGATAAATTACAAGTTCAATCGACTGACTTTGTACTTAACACTACTGGTACACACGTAGAAATCGAAGGTTCGAACGTAAAGGTTGTTAATCATGTAGACGCCTCTGAAACAACTTATGGTTTAGATGGCATTACAACTGTTAATGCAAACGCTTCTTATACAATTGCTACAGATAATGGTCAAAAGATCGTTATTAATGCCAACGGTGGAGCTAACGATATTGATTTAACTTGTAGTAATGTAAACATTACTACTGGAGATCTTCTCGGTAATGGAACAAATTACTTGGGTAACTTCATCCTTGATGGTGGTTCATTCTAAGAAACTTGTAACAGACTAAAAATATAAACTCTAGAATGGTCCAATCCCATTCTAGAGTTTTTTTTAATAAATTATAAATTTAAAAAATGTTTTTTTGTTATAAGTATTTTTATGCTTTTAAAAAAAATAACAAATATGTTTTCAAAAATAAAGGAAACTTTATACAAATCGTTATTTAAAAACAACAAAAAAGACACTATCCTTGAAACGATAGTAAATATAAAAGTTGAAAATACAGAAAAAAACATAAATATACCAAAAATTAAACAGTTTAAAAAATAAAATATGTCGTATGTAAATCCTAATTTAATTTTACTTAAAAGAAATATGCTATCTGGTGTTAAACCAGACATTTCTGATTTACAATTAGGAGAAATTGCTGTAAACAGTGCAGATGGAATAATTTTTACCGCAAAAACAGATACACCGGGAATATCATCGATTGTTTCTTTTTTAAATTCAGAACATCAACCATACATTTTAAATCAAACCTTAAGTTCTGTTAATACCCAATACGGAGGAAATACAGTTACTCAAGTATTTGCTTCAGTTTTAGGTGGATATAATAACGATATATCTGGTGGGGGATCTTCAGTAGTAAATGGCGAAGATAATGATATTGATGGTGATTTTTCTTTTATTGGTAGTGGATATAAAAATAAAATTTCAGCAGCTGGAGATTATTCTGCTATTTTAGGTGGAAGTAATAATTTAATTGAGCATCAAAATAGTTTTGCAATTGGCTCAAACTTAATCTCTAATGAATCTAACTTTACATATGTTAATAACATAAGTTCTCAAGGATCATTTTATGGAGATGGTAGTGGTTTAACAAATTTAGCTGCTGCTGTAGCTCCTGATACTGAAGTAAGAGCATTAACAGCTAATTGGGAATCTACATATACAACGGTATTAAATCAATCCGCATCATGGATAGGTGGAGTTGCGGGAGATACTGTAGCTACTACTCTTGTAAGATCAAATTCAGCTAATTGGAATAGTGTATATACATCCTATAATGCAAATAGTGCGTCCATAGATGCTTCGTATATTACTAGCGGTACTCTTGATGCTGCAAGACTTCCAACATTTAATGGTGATATAACAGCAAACACTTCTAATGGTTCTGTAAGTGCAACAGTAGTAGCTATTCAAGGATCACCAATTTCGGTACAGAATCCAAATAATGGACAAACATTACAATGGAACGGAACAGCATGGACACCTGGAGCAATACCAAATGGAGGTTCTGGTGGTGGTGGTTTAGTTTATTATTTAAACTTTGCAAATGAAGCTCAAACCCCAACAACAAATCTTTCCGCTACTCCAAATACACCAAAAGAACTTGGAATAACAGGTATCGTTGGAGCTTCCTCTTATACACTAAACAACGTTTCAACTACAACTTATGACTTAATTTGCGGATTTGTTTCTTTGACAGCAAGTCCAAATACAACAGTAATTCCTGCTGGTTTGTGGGATTTTAATATTTGGGCAGATGCTACATCAACTGTAACAAATCAAATGATTTTAAAGTTGGATGTGTACAAATACGATGGTTCAAATGTTCCAACATTACTCGCATCTTCTGGTGACATTTATATTTATGATCCTGTTGCGACTGCTCAATATATTGCTTCCGTTGTATTTCCACAAACAACTCTCTTAACAACAGACCGAATATATATTGAATTAAGAGCCAAAGGAACACAAAATAATAAAAACGTTACAATTTACTTTGGTGGAACAACTCCAACTCATGTTCATACTACTTTTCCAAGTGTGGGTGGTTCTGGTTTATTAAAAGTTATTAATGGTGTTTATCAGAGTCCTGCTTCTTTATTGGTTAATACTGATGTTGCGGCTAATGCCGCTATTGATCAATCTAAGATTAATGGGTTAACTGATGTTGCTAACAAAGCTAATTCTGCCTTTACAACAGTTCAAAGTAATTCCGCTAATTGGTCAGGTTTTGTCACTTCTAACATAACAGGTATAGGTGGAGCTACATCGCTAACTAATATGATGCAAATTACACAAGCGGGTTATAATGCAATAACTCCTGCTGTAAATACCCTTTATATAATTGTCGGATGACGCTCACACAATCACTTTCAGCCAGAGTACGTACAAGTGTGGTTAGTGCTATAATCAGCACATCAGCAACATTTCGTCAATTCATGTGCTACTCCGCGACAACTATTTCGCATGCAATTGGCGGCACAATTGGTCTTGTAAAAAATGGAATTGGAGGTTTAACATTAACAGGAGGAGCTAACTATACTGGGCCAACAATACTTAATCAAGGACAACTTATAATTTCATCAATCGTCACGCTCAATGGAGTTATTAGTGGGTCAGGACAGGTTTATAAAAGCGGTTCACACGCCATAACTATCGGAGGCAACAATACTTATTCTGGCGGAACAATATCTGCGGGTGGGACGATAACATATTCGTCTGGCAATGCTTTTGGAACTGGATCGTTTACGGCTCAGACAGCATCGCAAATTATTACACCAAACAATGTAACTTTGCCAAATAATTTTATAATAAACGCTGGAGCTACTTTGCAATATCGCACCACAGGTGCACCTACGATAACAGTTACAGGCAGTATCACAGGTAGCGGAAACCTAAACAAAACAGGAAATGGGTATTTGGATTTAACTGCATCAACGGATACCCACACGGGATCAACGACCATTACGGGTGGGTTCATTCGAGCTAGAAAAACTACTGGAGCGTCAACGGCAACCGCAACATTTCAATCTGGCAATCTTTCGTTGGTCGTTACATTCAATGTTTCCCCGCCATCTGGCGTAACAACCTTCCGATTTTTCCAAGGAACGACAACGCAAACTTATGCAACTGTTACTTTGGTGGGGCTTCCATCTGGCTCGACCGCAACTTATAACTCCGCAACCTCAACACTTTCCGTAACAATACCATGATAATCTCACCCAACGAAAACAACTGGTCATATGACGAATCGGATGCATGGAAGCTCGTCCATGATGGAACCAATATTATATTTTTTGAACAAACAAACAAATCAATATCAACACAGAGTATTTTATTTACAGGGACTCAAGAAGAATGTGAAGCAGAAATAAACAGGCTTGGATTGAGTTTGTCTTCTGATGAAGTTGTTGAGGAATAATATATATAGTCGATAAATAACAAACATATAAGTATATAATATGTCATATCCTCAACAACCAGTATTACCAAATTCTTTTCATGGAAGCACAACTTTTAATTCTCAGATTAAAAGCTACAATCATCTTGCACAAAGAGTTAGAAGAAGTTTAGGTGAACCTCTTATACAATTAGAAATAAGCAGTGAACAAATGTATGAGTTGATTGATATTTCACTAGAATACTTTACAAAATTTGCTGGTGTTGAGGAAGAATATTTGGTTTTTAGATCAGATCTTTATAAAAAGGGAGTAGGATTGCATATAGGAGAATTAATGAATATTACTCCAGATATGTATAAAGACAATACATCCAATCCTTCTTTAAGTGCATCATTTGATTATGATTTAGATGATTATAGAAGAGTTGTAGATGTTTTCTCATTTGCTGAAGGAAATAATACTGGTGTTAATACTCTTTTTACTATTGAAAATACAATTGCTCAACAAGCATACTTTGGTCATCTATTAGGAAATGTTGGATATGATTTAGTGACATTTAATGCATTAAAAACATGGATAGACACAAGAGAAAAGGTTTTAGCAATGACTCCTTATCTTAGATTTGATCCAGACTCTCAAATTCTTAAAATAATTCCCGAACCATCACAACAAAGTGGTACTCCTTATTTTGGTTTAGTTGGATGTAAGTTACAAAAACCAATAAAATATTTAGTAGGTCAACTTTGGGTATATAGATACACTTTAGCACTTACAAAAATAGCAATTGCGCATACAAGAGGAAAATATGCAGGAACTAATTTATTCGGTGGTCAAACACTTAATCATAGTGATCTTATGTCTCAAGGAATAGCCGAAAAAGCTGCCTTAGAAGATGAAATAACCAAAGATACTATAGACAGAGATCCTATTAAATTTTTTATTGGTATTTTTATTGGTCTTTTATCAATAGGAAGTATGATTTTAGGATATAATTGATAATAATCCTATTAGTTTTTTTATTGTAGTTGTAAGTATTATAATGGAAAAAATAATAATAAAAGATTATAGTATTTTAAAATCTATAAAAAAAGTAGCTATAAAAAATAATCTATCATATGGTAGGATTAGAAATATTTTAAAAAATAACAATGTTTCTATGGTTTGGAAAAATACCAAAAATATAGAAAATATTACAAAAGCTATTGAAGAATATAAACAAGGGACATCTTTAAATCAACTCAATAAAAAATATGGATTTGATCATAACGTTTTTAAAAAAATTCTATCTAAAAACGGAATAGAATATATAAACAGAGCAAAAAATCCTATTGAAGGAGAAGTAATCACTATAAAAGAAAATTTAAATGATATTTTATCTTATTACAATAAAACAAATAATATCAGAAAGACATCAATTTTTTTTGGAGTGAAAGAGTGTAATCTATATAGGTATTTGAAAAGTGAAAATCTTCTAATAAGAAAAAACGAAAAAATATCTACAGAAAAAGAACAACAGATAAAGGATGAAATTTATAATCTATATGTAAATGGTAATTTAAACACATCTGATATAGGAAAAAAATATAATATAACACGTTACAATATCAAAAAAATTCTAATATCTAATTTTGGTAATGAGGTAATAAAACCAAAATCAGAAATAATTAGGAATATGAATTTATCAGAAGGATTTCAAGAAAATGCTTTAAAGAAAAATTATAGAAACAAAAACTACATATTACCTTCTGGTAGGACGATTCAGGTAATGGGATATGAAGATCATTTTCTTGATTTTGTTTTTGGGAATAATATTCTGAAAGAAGAGGATTTTTCATTTGATAGAGGATTTAGAATTAAAATTTCTGATAAAGGAAAACATATTCATTACTATCCTGATTTTCATATACCAAAGTTTAACATGATTATAGAGATAAAATCTAAATACACATACGAAAATCAAAAAAAATTAAATGATTTAAAAATAAAAAGAAGTAAGTCTAAAGGATATATAACTATTCTTATAGTAGATAAACACTACGAGGAGTTTTTGAAAATAATCAATGAAACTTCCTCTTAAAAAGAAAAATCCTAAATATGTGCAAGGAATATTCACCGCACATAATAAACAAAAGTATAGAGGCAAATTTCCTATTGTATATCGTAGTAGCCTAGAGCTTAAAGTGTTTCGTTGGTTTGATAATAATTCCAATGTTCTTACATGGGGATCAGAAAGTGTAGTAGTTCCTTATCAATCTCCTTTAGATGGAAGGATTCATAGATATTTTGTTGATTTAGTAGCCGCATTAAAAGAATCTAATGGAAATATTAAAAAACTCTTAATAGAAATTAAACCACACAAACAAACACTTCGTCCAGAAGCTACTAAAAATAAAAAAGTTAAAACAATGATATATGAACAGACTCAATTTGCACTTAATCAAGCCAAGTGGCAAGCTGCTGAAGCATGGAGCAAATCTAAAGGATATCAATTTATTATTTTAACAGAAAAACATATAAATAGTTGAATCTTTGCTTTCTATTGTAAATAATAATAACAAAAAGATAATTATATCTATAAATATTTAAACAATTATGTCCAATAATGCCTATAATCTCTTAATAGAGGAACCAACATACGAAGTTCAATATCTAATCGAAGAAAAAAATAGAAACACTCCTTCTATTTTACACATTCAAGGACCATTTTTAATGGCTAATGAAGCTAATAAAAATAAAAGAGTATATCCATTAGAAGAAATGGTTAAAGAAGTTGGAAGATATACATCTGAAATGATTGACACAAAAAGAGCTACTGGAGAATTAAATCATCCATCTAGTCCTGATATTAATTTAGAAAGAGTTTGTCATGTTGTTACAGAATTAAAACAAAATGGTAATATTTTTGAAGGAAAATCAAAAGTTCTTTCAACACCTATGGGACAAATCGTTCGTTCTCTTATAATGGATGGTGTAAAGCTCGGTGTATCTAGTCGTGCATTAGGTAGATTACAGGAAGATGGAAGAGGGGTTAATCGTGTTTCTGATTTTAGATTAGTGGCAGTAGACGTTGTTGCTGATCCTTCGGTTCCTTCTGCCTTTGTTAATGGCATTCTAGAATCTAAACAATGGATTTTAAATGAAGATGGAAAATTTGCTCCTACTTATGAAAGATTTGAAAATGCAATTTCAAACATTCCTAATAAAGAAGGAAATAAATATTTAACTGAACAAATAATTAAATTTATTAATTCATTGAAAACATTGTAATTGTTATAAGTAAGTATAAATAATATCATGAACACTCGAAATTTAATTTCTAAATTAGTAGCTCAAATATGTGAAAATAATTTTTCAGATGCTAAAAAAACTTTAGATACAGTAGTAACAGAAAAGGTAAAAACACGTATTAAAAATACAATTAAAAAACAATCACCCGATAAAAAAGATAAATCAAAATGTGATTGTACAAAAACTAAAAAAAATTTAACAAAAAAGGTAGTAGGTAAGAGTAAATAGTAATATATAAAAATTTTATGGATATCTCATCAATAATACCAGCATTTGATACAAACGTTCTCAACGAAGAAGCAGCCTCCGCAATCGCAGAAGCATTTGAAATCGCAGTTAACGAAAAAGTAAATGCTCAAGTCGAACTTCAAGTTGAAGGTGCTCTCAGCAAACAAGACGAAGAACATGCTTCTAAATTAGGAAAATTATTAGAGGCTATTGATGCCGATCATTCCGAAAAATTAAAAAAAGTTGTAAATGCTATTAATGAAAATCATGCTTCTAAATTAATAAAAATAGTTAATTTCTATAAAAAGGCATTAAACGAAAAAGCAGAAACTTTCAGTGAAAAGGTTGTAAATCAAATCAGCAACTTCTTAGATGCTAATCTTTCAAAATCCATTCCTCATGCAGAATTAGAAGAAGCAGTTGCAAACAAAACTGCAATCAAACAATTAGAACAAATTAAAAAAATCATTTCATTCGATCCTGCTACCTTAAATGAAGATGTTAAAAGTCTCATCACACAAGGCAAGAAAAAAATTGAAGATCTTCATGAAGAACTCAATGTTTCTTATAAAGAAAACATCGATTTACATGAACAACTAAACGATTTAAAAGGTGCTTTAGTTTTAGAACAAAAAACAAAAGGAATGCCAACTTCTAAAAAAGAATATATTTCTAAATTATTGAGCGATAAACCCGCTTCTTATATTGAAGAAAACTTTAAATTTGTTGTAGAAATGTTTGAAAGAGAAGAAAAGGACTTGTCTGGTAAATTAGTAGAAGAAGCTAAACAATCAGCAGTATCTAAAAATGCTAAAGTACCTTATTCCAAAGTAATTTCTGAGTCTACTGTTGTTAATAATGAAAACACACCAGTAAACAGATACCTAACAGCTTTACAAGATATTAGATAATTTCGAAGGTGGGGAAGAGCACAACGCACTTCCCGAACGCTAAATAAATCCATAAGGAGAAATAATAAATAACATATGAACAATGTAAAACCCGCACCTGGCTTCATTGACAGAAATCGTGCAAATCAACTACTCGAAAAATGGGCCCCTGTACTTAATTACTCAAGTGATAAAGTCAGACCTATTGAAGACGAGCATGCTCGCGTTACCACAGCTATGCTGATGGAAAACCAAGAGCGTTGGTGTTTAGAGGAAACAGGAAACTACTCAGGAAATGGCGGTGCCTTCGGCAACGGCAGTTCTGTTGGTGGTATCTATGGCCCTCCCGGCACTATTGGTTCTAATGATGGTTATGCTCAAAATGATGCTCGTTTACCAAAGGTATTAATACCTATGATCAGACGTACATTCCCAGAGTTAATCACTAACGAAATCGTCGGTGTTCAGCCAATGAGTGGCCCAGTTGGTCTTGCATTTGCTCTGCGTTACCGCTATGAGAACTCTAGCTTGGGTGCAAATGGTCTTGATGGTTACCAAACAGGTGCCACAAACAATAGCAACAACGGTACTCCCCGCGTTGCTGGACCAAATGAACTCGGTTATCAGTTCCTCGACACTCGCTTTACAGGAACAAGTGCAGCCTCCCTTACCGGAAACAGTGATTTTGATATCGCTGAGTCCGATCAAGGTGTTGCAGCTATCCTAAGCCAGTTCGAACTTTCTGGAAACATTCCTCAAGTTACTGTTGAATTCAGCAAAACAGCTGTCGAAGCTGGCACACGCCGCCTCGCCGCTCGTTGGTCTGTTGAACTCGAACAGGATCTTAAGAACATGAACGGCCTCGATATCGATGGTGAATTGACAAACGCTATGTCGTATGAAATTCAAGCCGAAATCGACCGTGAAATGATCATCAGAATGGTTCAGATCGCTCTCAATGCAGGTAGTAAAAATGGATACAGCTTCTGGTATGCTCAATCAGCTGACGCACGTTGGCTCGGAGAGAGAAACAGGGACTTCTATAGCAAGGTAATTGTCGAAGCTAACCGCATCGCAATTCGTAACCGTCGTGGTTCTGCCAACTTCATTGTTGCAACACCTCGCGTTTGCGCAATCCTTGAGATGCTTCCTGAATTTACCTGGATGTCAGTAAACGGAAACATCAACACTCAACCAACAGGCATTGCCAAAGTTGGAACATTGGGTGGTAGATTCACTGTTTACCGCGACACCCGTACAGACGCACAGTATCTTGCAGGTCAAAGATCAGCAGCACTTGAGTATGCACTTCTTGGTTACAAAGGCACAGAATACTACGATACTGGTATCGTGTATTGCCCATACATTCCTGTGATGATTCAGCGTACAGTAGGTCCAAATGACTTCTCACCTCGCGTCGGTTTAATGACTCGTTACGGGGTAGTAGATTACATCTTTGGTGCTTCCTTGTACTACCATGTAATCATCGTCAAGGGCTTGGGAACTGAATTTGAAGCCAACGGTTCCAAACTCTATCTGTAATCACAGAACTCAAAAACTTACCCATCCTCGAAAGAGGGTGGGTATTTTTTTTGTATTTTTTTAAATGAAATAAAAGATATTATTGAATAATATCGTCTAGTAATTCTATCTTTTCTCTTTTACTAGAATCTTTGCCTTGAAGTTTTCCCATTATTTCATCTCTTGTTGCTATTAAGATGTTATTTGTTTGTGTTCCAACACCAAGAGATTTTGATGCTGTAGATTCCACCTTTGCAACTTCTAAATTGTTTTTATGCTGCTTTGCTTGCAAGTTGATTTTGTTTAGATTATCTATTGCTTTAGTTGTTGCACTGATTAATTGTGCTAATGATGCAATTTCTTTAGGATCTTGTCCGCTTATAACTAGATCTTTTAAATTGTTTACAGCTTCTAATCCCACTTCAATTACTTGAGCCGTTTTTTCATATACGTAACTACTTACATTGTCGTCGGTTAGAGGAGGTGACGCTTCTCTTGTGACTTGTTTATTTAATTTTGGCTGTGCTGGCACTGAATCGATTCGCAATTGATCTATTATCGAATCTATTTCATTTGATTGTTCCATAATGATATATATATCTTACTAATTATTTAGTTGATTGTTTCAATAATTCTACTATAATATAGAAATGTTTGAAACTCCGAAAATATACTTCACAAAAACAAATGAAAATGCGGAACTTCCACATAGAGAAAACATAAGTGATCCTGGATATTTATTCAAAGCAACAGAAGATATTACAATACCATCTAGAAATCAAATAAAGATTTCCACCAATCTCATCATAGAAGACATTGTAAGGGGCGTTTGGGGCTTAATAATGCCCACTGACGCTCTTAATGAAGAGTATGAAGTGTTTCCCCTTACAAAGATAATAAACAATACATTTAGAGGGGAACTTAAGATTTGTCTTTACAATGCATCTGAAAATGATTATACATTAAAAAAAGGTGAAGTATATGCTAGAATTGTTTATATGCCACTGTTAACTATTGAACCAGAATTGAAAAAACATGAATAATCACTATAACACATTATGGGTTGAAAAATATCGTCCCAAAAATCTTGATGATATTATTTTAGATGGAGACGTTAAAGAACACTTCAAGACAATTACTGAAGATGTTCCTAGTATATTGTTTTATGGACCTCCGGGTATCGGTAAGAGTAGTTTAGCAAAAATACTTGTAAATGACATATTAAAGTGCCAATACCTTTACATAAACGCTTCTGATGAGAATGGTATTGATACTATCAGAAATAAGGTAATAACATTTGCTCAGACTCGTTCTATTGATTCCAAGAAAAAGATTGTTCTTTTGGAAGAAGCAGACGGTCTTACTGGTGAATCTTTAAGAATCCTTCGTAATGTTATGGAAGAGTACTGTGATACTACTCGTTTCATATTGACAGCTAACAATTTAAACAAGATCATGGAACCAATTAGATCTCGTTGTATTTTATTTAAAATTCAACCAACACTAAGAGGGTGTGCAGATCGTTGTATTGAAATTCTAAAGAAGGAAAATATTCAATTTGATATTTCTTCTATTAAGAAAAACCTAACAAACTTTTTAAATGATAGATACCCAGATCTTAGAAGAATAATTAATGATTTGCAAAAATTCTCTGTAACAGGAACTTTAGTATTTCCAGAACAGTATGAAATCTCTAATATTTCTAGTTATATAATAGAAGGACTAGTTTCTAAAAGTATATCTTCATTAGAAATACGAAAAAAGATAATAGAATCGGAAAAGGACTTTAATGGTGATTATCAAGAACTGATGAAAAATATATTTGAATATACCTATAAATCAGACGATTTAACAGATAAAGTAAAAAGAAGTCTTTTGATTGATTTAGGAGAATACATGTATAGAGACAATTTCGTGTTGGATCATGAAATCAATTTCTTTTGCTGTATTCTAGCAATAGAAAACTCTATTTGTTCTTAGATTTTTTTCTTTTAGGACCAGTAAAATATTTCTTTGCAATAGCAGGAGAAGCTGGAATAGATGTTTGTGCTGTTGCTAGTTTATTATCTATTGGATGATTATTAAGACCCTTGAAAGCATCAGTATCCACGGGTATTGGTTTACATTGAGCGTAATTATCGTATTTTTCGTATTTATTCGGAACCCCTTGTACTGGTGGTAAATTTACTCCAAAATCTAAAACTTCTACAAGCTCAAAGTCTCCCGGAACTTGAAATTCATTGAATTCAGTAGGTGATTGTAATGAACGTGGATCTGTTTTTAATGTTAAAATAATATTAATAGATCCTGCTAAATCATTTGCATCTTTAGCAGATGCATTTGTGCTGTTACCAGCAATATCATGAATAAAAAAGAATAGATTTGGATTTTCTTCTATTCTACTTCTAAGCCACTGATCAAAGCTAGAATCTTTCTGATATCTTGCTTTATAAAAATCAGAATTAAAAAACTCCTTACGTAGTTTTACTGGAGTATTTGTACGAAATCCACCATTTGAATGATGTGTATGTGCCTTTTCGCACAATGTTTCAAATTTATTAAATTTTTTACTCATATATATTAGGTTTTTGTCATAAATATTTACCATACATGGCTGCTATTTACATAGATAATCTAATAAAACCTAGAGAAATAAATTCTCCTAGTAGTTATCCTTCAAAAGAAACTGTACAAAATAAATTTGTATATACAGATTTAAAATTAGATTTAAAAGAAGCCAAAAATTTAGGAAACGGATTAAATCCTGCTATTTCCAATGATATTGAGGCTTCTTATGACTTAGAGGCAATAAGAAACTCTCTTTATAATATTTTTACAACAAGAAAGGGGCAAAAATTATTAAATCCTCTTTTTGGAGGTTCTTTAGATCAACATTTATTTGAAAATATTACAGAATTTAAAGCTAAAATATTGGGAGACAGCATCGTAGACTCTGTTTCAAGATTTGAAAATAGAGTGCGAGTAGATTCTGTACAAGTAATGCCAATGTATGATGAAAATCAATATTACGTAATATTTAATTATACTATATTAAATATAAAAGATATTAAAAAATTTGAAATATTATTTAATGCAAATAACATAACATTTATATGAGCGATATAGCCCCATTTAACAAAAATTCTTACATTGCCTTTGATGGTGTCAGTATTCGTGACATCATTGTAAATCGTCTTAATCAAGGAAAGGTATTTACCGATCAAAATTATCAAGGATCTAACTTATCTGCTCTTATTGATGTTTTAAGTTATACTTTTAATACTTTATTATATTATTTAAACAAAACTTCTTCGGAGAGTATGTTTTCAGAAGCACAAATATATGAAAACATGAATAGAATAGTAAAGCTTTTGAATTATAGACCCATTGGTAGATTAGGACAAAATGTTCCATTCAGATTGTTTGCAAATTCTAACATACCAAGAGGAAATTATTTTGTTCCTAGATATAGTTATGTAAATGTCGGAGGAACACAATATTCTATAAACAAAGACATGGTATTCTCAAAGTTATTTGATGGAACTGCCGAAATAAATGATGTCAATAATAGCTATCTCTTATATCAAGGAAGTTTCAAAGAATATCCAATATATACAGCATCTGGTATTGATAATGAAGTTTTATTTTTATCATTAGGAGATTCTGTAAAAATAGATCACTTTAATATTTTTGTATATGTAAAAGAAAAAAATTCTGACAAGTGGGATGAATGGACAAACGTTTCTGACATATTTTTATATACATCAACAGACAATGTATATACTACAAGATTCAATCAGAATTTAAGATATGAAATCCAATTTGGAAATGGTATAACAGGAAAAAAAATAAACGAAGGAGATCAAATAGCAGTTTATTATTTACAAATAGATGATACTACTCCTTCTTTGGGACAAGGTGCATTGGATAATTCTAAATTTATTAATTTTAATAGTACTAGATACAATGAAATATTGTCTTCTATTTCTTTTAATTTTAATTCAAAAATAGACACAACACAATTAAATTACATTTCAATTACCAATGATTATCCTTCAAATTCATATACTGATTATGAAAATGTAGATAATATAAGAAACAATGCCCCACAAGCATTTACTGCTCAACAAAGACTTGTTACTGCATTGGACTATGAAGTTTATATGAGATCTAATTTTCCTAATATCATTACAGATAATAGAGTTGTTAGTAACGAAGATTATATGAGAGGCCATATGAGATATTTGTATAACATAGGATTGAATAATCCATAAATTCAAAATCAAAATTTATTCAATCAAGTTAAATTTTCAAATTCTTGTAATTTCAATAATTTATACATATATACAATACCAAATAATAATTCACAAAACTTTTTATCTCCACCTCAAAAAGAAATAATTATAAATAGCTTGTCACCCAATAAAACAATAGCAGCAAATCCCGTTTTAATAGATCCTATATTTATGAATTTGGATTTTTATATAAAACCTCCATTTGGAAATGCTAGTTTTGATGATCTATCTAATTGCAAATTAAGAATAGTTAAAAGCAAATATACTAGAAGAGCATCTTCTAGTATATTACTAGAAATACAAAATTTATTTAAAAATACCTTTAATCATACCACATCAAAACTAGGAGATTTAATAAACATAAATCAATTAAATTCTGATATATTGAATATGGATGGTGTGGATTATATAGAAACATATAGATCAGATTCTGATACTTCCATTAATGGATTGTCATTAATGATGTGGAATGATTTATATCCTGAATTAGATACTAGGGTATATACACAAAATGTTAAATTAGATTTCTTCCAATATCCTTTATTTTATAACGTAGCAAATATATCTTCTAGAATAGAAATAGTAGAAGATATCGCATCAGTTTCAAAAATATAATTAAATGTCTCTTCCAATTATAATTCCCAATCAAACGTTTTCTTTATCTGCTGGTAATTATGCTGTATACCAGATAGACAGAACAGGTACTACTCCGCTTACTTGGACTATAGTAGGATTGCCAGATGGATTGACTTTTGATTATGTAAATGGTGGATTTTATGGAACTCCTATACAAGCAGGTGTTTTTTATTCCTTTGTTGTTTTACAAAATTCCGAAGGAACAGATTCTTCTGTTGTTGAATTTAAAATAGAAGATGTATATTCAAGTTCTGTAGTTTCCTTTTCTATTTCTCCAAATAAAGGATATGCTAATTCTACTCCTTTTCAATTTGTTCCTATAATAGCAGGATCCCAAAAACCAATTTTACTTACATGGGAATTTGGTGATGGAAGTATATCAAATGAACAAAATCCTATACACATATATAAAGTTCCTGGAAAATATATTGCAAAATTACATGTACACTTTAAAGGAAAGGTTATATCTTATAATACGGAAATATTTGTAAATCTTTTAATAAACGAATCTGTATATTTTGATTTTGTTCCTCCTCCAACATTTTCTGGACATTATAATAGATATCCCTTTAAAGTAAATTTCACATCCTCTAAAAAAGGACCGCATTATATAGATTTAGGAGCACAATTTTCAAGATCATATCAATTACAAGAGGTTGAAAATAAATGGTCATTTTTAAGACCACATTGGAGATTTGTAGATTTGTTGGGAAATGAAATTAGTACAATAATTCCTAATGAAACTGAAATATATACTACAGATTTAGGTGCAATAAATACACAAGGAACCGGATTATTTTCCGGAGTAACAGGAACTGCGGAGTTCTATTTCATTGACGATATTTATAACTATGATCTATCCGTTAAGGACGATGCATATTCAACAGTAATTGCTACATTAAAGACAAATGAAATAAAATCAATTCATGATGGATTTCATGTCAATAATGATTTGCCAGGATTTTCTAATAGTTTAGCAACTGCTTCTTGTCCGTATATGGTTTTACATAGACCAGTTGATAATGTGAACATAACCGATAATGGAAAAACATATAGTGGATTAAAATTTGAAAATGCTCAACAACCAGTAATAATAAATACAAATTACTTAAAACCATTTCCAGAACCATTTTACTGGAAAGATGATAGTAACGAAGTTGATGTATATTATCCTAGAAAAAATGAATTTTCGCATAATTTTCCATTAGAAAATCAACATAATGTTACTGTAAATGCAGGAGCAACTGGAATGCGTGTTGATTTTGTCCCATTGCCAACATTTGAATGGAAAGATAAAGACAATTTAAAAACACCTGGATATTATAAAGGAAATTTCATAATACAAGACATTTTAACAGCAAATCCTATTCTTACAGCAAGTGCTGACATAACATATCCTCCACTTTCTACACAACATCATAGTCCTATTTTATGGATATCAAATCCAGAAGCGGGATTGATGACTACTGCTCAGTATATTTTCAGAGACTCTCTTTCTGCTGCGTTTGACACTCCTAACATGAAAATAGCAGTTGTTAATAATTTCAACATGCCGATAATAAGGAAAGTTGATTTCACTACAGATGCAATGGCTATTACTGGATTTCATGGTATTAACAGCATAGCAGCATTGCCATTACCAGCTTATCATGCATGGGCATTAGACTCAGAATTGAATTACCTTTATAGATTAACAACAAAGGGAACTATTTTATGTGCTATTGACATAAATCAAATTATAAGAGATAATAGTTTAGGATTTTTAACAAATGAATATGCTTCACCAGCATCTATCGTGTTGGATGGTAAACAAAACATTTGGATGACTCTTTATGATACGGTATCTACTTTAAAATTTGATAGATTTGGAAACTTTTTGTTTGCAACTACACCTTTAAGCAGTACGGGATACATATTCCCTCCAGCACCTAATATTGAAGGTCCTTGGTATGCTCAAAATTCATACTATGATTATGATGAATCTGAACAATATGATTGGAATACTGTAAATAATAAAGATGTAAATTTTGTAGAACCTACATACATAGATTCAGATACAAAAAACAATGTCTGGGTATCATATTCTCATTATGCTAGTGGATATTTAGTTAAATACGATTCTAATGGAGGTCTTATATATTCACACACATACCCAGTATGTTCTTGTCCTCAATCAATAGCAATTGATGCTGATGATAATGTTTGGATTGCTCTTTCTAATAATATATGGAGTTCTAGAGAATGTACATTAGAAAAGAGATCCTCTACTGGTACATTGTTAAGTTCATTCTACCCTATTATGGGTTTAAATCATTTAACTCTTGATTGGGATCAAAATATTTGGTTTACATTTAGTTATAGTCATATAGGGAATATAAACACAAAGTCTGGAAGTATATTTGTTACTGATTTGTCTGGAACAGGAGTCACTAAAAATGCCTCTGATTGGTTCGATCCTTCTGATAATACCGATGAAACCGCTTTAGAGGGTATTGGATGCGATTTAAAAGGAAGAGTATATGTTATAAATTCTATAGAGAATCAAGTGTATGTTTTAGACACAAGAACTAAGAAATTTTTAAATAAATTTTATGTGAATCCTCAAGGATTCACGTTTTATATGGATGATCAGTCATCTTCCACCAGAATGCTTGCTGATATTTGGGGAAAATCTTTACAAGCAAACGGAGATTGGACTGGATTGAGGTGGGTTAGAAAACATGGACACGAATTACCTTATTATACAACAGATACTTTTACGGATCATATAACAGGATCGACTGATAAAATCAATTACATTACAAATGATATAAAATCTATAGCCAAATTAAATGAAAATTTTGATATGGCAGATTATATGAAATCTTTAGCGTTCATGCCTTCTTTAATAGAAAGTAATGTATTATTTGATGACTTTTTAGGTTCTATAATGGGGAAATATCCATTTAGAAATGATGATTTGGGTGTAAATGTTTATGAAAAAATTTCAAATTTTACAATAAACAATGCAGATGTTGATTATTGCAATATAGATCAATTAAACAGCATGGCAATGACATTGAATGTAGATCCAAATGATCTTAACTTTAATCTTCCATTGTCTTTAAAATCTATACTGAACATATGTAGTATAAATCAATCCAGATTGTTTGGTTCTATTTCTTTACAAGAAGATGCGTTTTCAAAAATAAACAATCAAGACGTATTAAACAGAGGAGATCTTATATCCTCTTTGTGTTATACAGTAACAGCAGGAACTCCTGTTGTTTTAAAAGATAAATCAATTAATAAATATCAAAAAATAGAAACATCTGAAATAAACAGTTGTTCTGCATATTCAATTTCAGTTTTAGCAGAATATATAGGACTAGGAAATAGTGATTGGGATTCTTATTACGAGTTTTATACCTTTAATCCTAGCTATGATTTAACTAATATAGAAGGCATTATAGATTGGAATAACGATAAAACTACTATAAACAGAAATCTATCGAGTTCTAAATATTGGTACGGACAAGATGGATATCTATCATATGTTTTAATATATGATTTATATAAAGGATTGGGTTTAATTTAAGTTTTAACAGTAGATATTAAATAATTTGCTTTATTAAAAGCAGATAATATCTCTTCTATTTTATTATTAATTCCAGTCTTAGATTGTGTTATAAATGTATTAAGTTCCAAGGAAGTTAAAATTGCTGATATTTCTTTATAAACAGAAAAATAAGTATCAATAATTCTATCAGAATCATCTCTAAATTGAGAAATGTTGTTTATGTCTAAACATTGACATTGTGATATTATTTTAGGAAAAATAATATCATTTTGTCTAACAGTTCCTATAATTTCTTCTTGAAGAGAATCAAATAAATCATCTAAATCATCATATAAATCACCTAGTATGATATGAACAGGATGGTTCAATACATACCAATGAATCATTTTAATAGAAGATAATGTCTTCAATAAAAATGATCCAAATTCTCTAGTTGTATCTAAAGAATTCGTGCTTGCTTGTGTTGTTATTATTTGTATTTCCATAATTTATTTTCTTTTATATATTTCTGTTTTAATTAAAAAATCTCCAAGTATGGTATCACCGCTTGATAGAAACTTATAATTGTTGGTATCGGAAATATCAACGTCATCTGTTTTTTTAATCTCTTCTTCATTTTTTAATTCAACATTTTCTTCACTTTTAAAAGAATTTAATCCCAACTTATCATTAGTAAAATTAACAGTATAACCAAAATCCTCCAATTCTTTTTTTAATGATTTTAATAAATCTTCTGTGTTTTTAAAAAATAATCTCCAAAAAGGTATTGGAAATATAATATTCAATGCATTTACTCTTACGGCACATTGTTGACACGGTTCTGTTTTTTTAGTAATTATTTTAGTTATCCATCCTATTAATTTACTGTGTAAAAAACAAGCTACCAAATCACCCAATCCGCGAGAATATTTAATTTTTAAATTTGGATCTTTCATAATACGCTAGAAATTCTTTTATTAAACTTATCAACAGCAGTTAAAATACAATCAGACATATCATAAAAATCATCATCTGCTAAATTGTCATTATTTTGTATTATTTTTCTTAATTGTTTCATTATAGTAATTAATTGAACATTTAAAGGATATTTTTTATCTATATATTCAAAAGTGTGTCGTTCTTCTTGTATTTCTTCTATAGAAGAACCGATTGGAAGCATTTCTCCAGTTTCATAATCACCTTTCCACTCCCAATTTGAAATATTTGTTTTTTCGGATGGTACTTCTCTTCTTAGAATAGGAGAATTGGGTGGTATTTCATCACTATATCCTATAAATTGTTTTTTATCGTTAAAAATGGCAAACATTATAAATAATATTTATAAGATATTATGAATATGCAAAGAATTAACTCTTATATGGTCCAAGCAAGTCTCCAAATGTAGCTCCTATACGATTTGAACTTAATGTTTGTATTAAAGACAATCCAATTACACAATAACCAGGGGCTCCACCAAAAGGTGGTAGTGAAATACCTCTAGAATCGAATCCTCCAGAATTTTGTCCTTTTTGTCCTAGTGTTCCTCCAGGTGTTCCGTTTGTATAACCAAATCCACCATTTCCGGGTATGGTAAGGCTTCCATCGTTTCCATTAGTTCCGCTTTGCGTTGTGAAAGAATAGGAAGACAATGTAGAAACATTCGATCCTCCTACGCCATAATACCCCTTCGTATTTCCTGCTCCTCCACCGCCTCCACCGCCACCTTTTAGTATAGGTTTTGTTCCATTACTATTTAATGGAAATTTTATAGAATAAAAACTATTATCTTTATATGAGGCTAATCCTCCACCACCACCACCGCCTCCTCCTGCTATTGTTCCATCATTTAAAAACATTTTAACAGGATAATTAAGAACTATCGCATTTCCACCCGCTGTTCCGTTATTTGTACTATTTAAAGGAATTCCTAATGATTGACCATAACCACCGTTTCCTCCATATCCAACTATTGTTCCATAATTTAAAATATTTATATCATCTCCATGTTTAAATCCATTTATACTAAATGCTTCTCTATTTAAAACTTCGCTACCAATAACTACACTAGAATTTATTATAACTTTTATGTCAGTATTTCCTGCTAGATATTTTCCGGTTCCAATAACATGATAATACAAATCAAAATTAAATTGACTATCTGTTATTGTTATTTCTATAAATGGTCTTTTCTTTGTAGTGTTTACTACTATTCTTATTGGTGTTTCTTTTTCTACATCGTCTTGTTGTGTTGTATCTTGATCTCCATAAACAACTCCTAAAAACACCCAGTTACCCCTTTGAACCTCAAATTTATATATATTACCTTTTAATAAATGAATATCTTTTTTTAAAAATTTAGCATACATTTCTCTAATATTAAAAGAAAATTCTGGACTTGTTTGTATGTCAAATAAATAACTATTATCTAAAGGATCTACAGGAATATTATATAAAAAAAATGTTAAATTTACATTTGTATTTTCATTAAAATCTAAAGGATTGAAGTTAGAATTTAAATAACTTTTAGCAACAGATATTAATTTATCGTTTCTTTGATTTATAGTAGGACAACTTATTGCTATATTAGCATATGTAGATATGTTTAATGGATAATGAACGGAGAATGTATGTTTAGACCAATAAGAACTTAATATATTAACAGTAGCATATGCCATATTAAATCTTAATGGATCTTCAAATTGATTTGTTGCTTGTATAAAAAACGGAATATTTTCTTTTAAATCATCAAAAATAGCTTGATAATTGTCAGAATTAATAGTAAGCATGCTGGATAAATTACAAATTTCAGTATCTAATTTTAAAAGATTAAAATTATGTTTTGCCGCAGAATCGCCTACACATTCGTTTTTAGTTATTTTTTTAATTGGAATATCAGTACTCATTTTGTTAAAAACCTTTCAAATGTCCATGCACAATTTTTAATTGAAAATACAACTGCAATTAAATCGTCAACTTCATTTCTATCTTGAAAAAACATTTCTACATTAGCCTTTATATATCCATATGCTGTTTGTGCATTTGATGTAATGGTAGTAGTTGTATTTGCTGGAGTCCATGATATTGTTTTATATAATATTCTTTTAAAGTTTGAAATGACATTGAATGCTGTTTCCGTCCATGTTGGAATTGTTGCTGTAGATACATTAGATGGAGCAGTAAGTTTTAATGATGCTTGTGGTTGTGTCCTTACATAAGGAGGAAGATCATAAAAACAAGTTATAGCTTTTGATTGTGAGCATGTTGCAGACGAACCCTTACAATCAAAATCTCCATTACTACAATATACATATCCTGTATAAAAATTTTTACAAGTAATAGTAATTGTTTTATTTGCAGTTGTACATAATGTGTAATCTGTTAATAGTTGATTTTCATTAACGTATGTTCCATATGCCCATCTATGCGCATATACTATAAGTTTTTGATTTTCTACATAATTATTAAGGGGTATTCCATTTTTTATAGTTATTTCTGGAAAATAATTAGAAGCCCATGTTTGTAGAGAATTTACTATATCACTTTTAGATATGTCTATATTAAATATAGAAGGGAAAAAAATAGTTATTGGTTTCAACCAACCCGCAGAATTTGTTTCTACTATAGTACATACATTTAATAGAGTAGATGAATATGTTTGCGAAATTGTTGTAATTTGTTTTAAAGTGTTTTTAAAATCTTTATAATAATTCACAACAGGTGTCCAGTAATCATTTGCTCTTTGTGTTACTTCTTTTGTTAACAAATCTAAAGTTTCATAATTTAAATTTATAGAACTCAAGGAATCGCCTATAGAAGAAGTTGGTTGTATATATATAATATCGTTCATATATTAATCCAAACATTGTTTATGTTTTTAAATTTCATATTTATAGTTCTACATGTTGTTTTTTCTATGACATCTCTTTTCAATCCTATAGATAATTGTTTGCTTCCTCCACCTTGACATGCTACTGGCACAGAAGTAGCACTAGAATTTATAATGGTACATTTATCATATGCATTGGTACATGGTCCATATCCAGCCAGTCCTCCGTGGTGATTACATCCTCTGGACGGTTTAGGACAACCAGAACAAGAAAGACTACCTCCACCACCATTTGGTATGCATGGTTCGTAAAGAGATCTATTAAACTTAAAACTAAATGATGTTTCTTGATTTAAATATATCAAAACATTTACCATTTGATCGTCAGTGTAATATATTGGATTGAAATTTACGTCTAACCAATTTTTTATTAAAGAAATTTGTTGAATCGATGTTTTAGAATACCAAACAGTAAAGTCTATCATCTGTGGATAATATAATTGTATATGCTTATTCCAAGAAGAACTTAACTTACTAACAGTTGTTGAAAGATCTATCCAAGCAGCACTAAATTGTTTAACATTACTAGCAGTAGTTAACCATCTAGCACTATATTGACTAACTAATGTATATATGTCATACCAATTGTTTTGTTGAATATACAAAGAACTTATAGATTCACTTAAAGTTAAAAAGTTATAATTTATAATATCCAATGAATCTTTTAAACAGTATCTTTGATCTATTAAATAGACATTCGAACATGTAGGTGTTATTTTTTCAAAAGTAATCATATTATATCCAATTTATTTTATATAAAGAAGTCTCTGCTGGTTTAATTTTATTAATACAATCTTTTATAGTGGTTTCTATAAGATATTTTAAATCATCATTTATGTTTAAATTATGTATATTAATATTAAAATAATTACTCTTACTTCCTGGTAATTGATTTTTATACCAATATTCAATTTCTTCTATAAAATTTCTATCTCCTACGTTAATATTCCATTTTAAATATTTTCTAGGATCTGCAAGTTCAGAAGAGAAGTATATAGCTTCTATTTCACCTACACTTAATGCTTTTGAATATAATCTCAAATCGGCAATATTTCCTATAAATTTATTAACATCATCCAATCCAATAAGATCGTTTAATGTGGTGTTTTTGATACTTGCTGCTCCTAATAATAATGAAGATCTATAATCATAATACAATTCATATAAATTAGGTTCGAAAGATACCTTGCCTACATTAATGGTATCAATATAAAAATCAGCAATCCCTCTAAATGAATCAAAAACAAAAGAAAAATGATGCCAACCGTGAGGTAAAGAGCTTGTTGTAAATGATAAAGAAAGTAATTGAGGATCTCTTCCGTCTGGTTGTGCTATTTTAAATTTCCAAGAAAGTGTTGTTTTTCTTGGAATAAATTTTCTAACAAACTGATATCCAGTAAAATCACCTTTTGCATTGAATTTTAATTGATCAAGATTTTCAACATTTAATGTTCTTAAATCTGATCTATATTCCATGCTACCAAGACTATCTATGGCATATATTTCATTATCTCTTGTATCTACTAATATTAAAACATCTTCAAATTGCTCTTTTCTATTACAAACATCAGAAGCAATTAAAGGTGTTCTTACAAAATCTATATATCTAAATACTAAATTATCATCACAAGGATCTAATGGATTAGAAACTCTTCTTCCTATTCTAAAAGAAAAATCTACAGTATCAGTTATGCTATTTATTCTAGAAATTCTGTCTTGTTCATGTGATATCCATAAATTATTATTAAAATCCACTGATATTTGTTGTGTAAACCCTACAGTTGCATAAAATATTTTATTTTTATATAAACTACCTCCTATTACTTCCCATAAAACATTGTTATTGTCTATTACCGAAACATATCCGCTTGAAAATATAACTTCATCATCAATTAATGTTATTTCTATTCTTTTTGTACTAAATGGAACATCAACAGAAAGAAGATATTGCATATTAGAATCAAATACGCTATACATTTTTTTTGTATCATCATATAAATAAAATCTTTTTTGTGAATCTATTTCTATTTGATTTATGTTTTCTATAAAATAACTAATATTAGTTACTTGCAATATCAACGAATTTACTTGATTAAATTTTGATGCTGTTTTATTTAAAACATCAAAAACCCAATAGGTGAAATCTGGTAATCTAAATATATAACTATATTCAGTATCATATCCATATAAAGTATTAGGAATTAATAAAGGAACTTCATTTAATTTTTTAAACTTATAATTTAAAGTATATGCAGTAGCAGAAATTGAATTTGTAATTGTTAATACGGGAATACCATTTCCATTTGAATTTATTAATCCAAATCCACTTTCAAAATAGTTTCCAAATATTTGTTCACCATTGATATTAGACCAATCATCAACGTTTAACCACATAGAAGCTGTCAATCTTTGTTTTTGTAATAAAGAATCGTTTGCAAGAAATAATGCATGATTGTTTCCTTTTAATTTCCAATAATTTCCTATAAAAGTATCAGGATCTGCAAAATATACCAATCCATCATTTCTAAAGTCAGAATTATCTAAAAGAGGAGAAGACAACCATTCAGTTATACTCAAAACATTGGCTCCTTCGTTTATAGTAGAATTTTTATCTAAAAAGTTTAAGAAAATTTTACTATTATCAATTCCACCTCGTTCATAACTATATAAAACACCTGGTTCAAAATATGTTTCTGAAGGAACGTCGAATGTATATTCATTAGTTGGATATATTCTTTCATTATATACTAATGCTTTGGCTGTCAATGCTTGATCCAATGTGTAATATGCAGCATTATAGTATCTATCCATCCATATTTTATCTCCAGTATTTGTACCAGAAAGCCATGAGCATAACCATGTATTATCAAATTTTTTAATACTCTTCGGCTGAGATATTCCTTTTATTATTTCTTCATAATCCCCTCTATACATACACAATCTATCAGAAGTAAATGGTATTTCTCCTGCAATCGCACCATCTTCTATAAGACCAGAGGATTGTAGGGATATTCTCTTAGAAGTAGGTGGATAATAAAAAATATTTTCAGAATCTTCATTAAAGGTAAATTCTTTAGTGTTTGACTGATATCCTAAATAAACTCTATCATATCCCTTAGCTTGATTAGTTCCTGTATATATTTTATTATATGTTCTTTTTATTGACGGAGATGCTGTTAATATCGGATTAGATGTTGAATATGTATATTCAGATGTTTGATAATTTTTAAGACCGTGTATTTGTAAATCATAAAAAGCTTCATCTTGGGTTTTCTTTATATTTTCTATAGGAAACATTCCTAAATAATTTTGAGAGTATAAATTAGACATTGAGAATTCCTCATTTATACCTAAAGGATTTGGAATTTGAGTAGGATTTACATCATAAGAAACTAAAAAACTGTCTGAAGTGCTTTTTTCTTTTTCTATTTCAAATTGTTTATATGAAACAAAATTAAAAAAATAAGATATTGGTACATTATTTGGTAATGCTATTGGGATAACTACTATACTATAATTCGTACTATCTACATACAAAATTCTGCCATAATAACTATTATATTCAAATATGGCAATAGAACTAACACCTAATATATAATCAAATATTTGTGTATCAGATCTAGGATGTACTTCGGTTTTAAAAAGAACAGTAGCAGATGTTCCAATTCTATTTAATGTTAAAAAATCTCCCTCATTGTTTTGAATTGAAAGCGTATCATCAGAATTGAATATAAAAGAAAATATGTCATTATTTGAATAATCGTTACTTCTACTATCTTTTAAGTAAAATGGACTATTATTATCATTTAAATCTGTTCTATATTGTTTTATTACAGTATTATTCCTAGACAATATAGGGGATTCTATTTTTGTTAACGGTATTTCAATATTAGGAATTTCTTTATTTTCTAAAAAGTAAGAATTATATATAAAATTAGTTAAAAACATTCCTGTTTTCTTATTAATAGAAAAGTCCATTGCATTTTTAAGAAAATTATGCAATTTAAAGGACATCCCATTAGAACACAACACATGGGTATTTTTAACTTTAAAGTTATCACCAACTACGTTAAAGTCTACTGGTCTCCAAGACGCAGTACCTAATGTATTTTGTATATTAAAAACAGCTGACATTACATATATTTAGACAAAAAACCCTATTATTGTAGGAGTTTTTATTAAAAAATATAAAAGAATCTTAATTTGTCGCAACCATCCAACCCTTTGATATTAAGCTCGCTTTAGCTGCTAGGGCAGCAGAACTTGTTGGTGTACCGTTAGAACCAAATGGGAGACGAGTAGGAACCGAAGGTGAGTCGTTGCTTACATCATTCGATCCCGATAATAAAAGGCTATATGTCATTAGACCTTGTTGTAATGTAGGTGTTACTGATGCTGGTTGGGCATTATCAATACCGATCAAGATATTTTCAATGTCCGTTTGATTTATTCTATTGAATAAAGCATCTAAGTAAACAATTCCTCCATAGGAAGAACTTATATCTAAATTTGTCAAATTAGAATCCTGCACACTTACAGTTTTTAATTTACTCTTTTGACTTAAAAAATCAATATTTGGTGAATAGGCTCCTCCTAAATCAACATATTCTAAATCAGAATCTGCAATATCAGCTTGTATACCGCTTAAATTTAAATTAGTAATCAAATTTAAATATCTCAATTTTGGGCAATTGGTAATATCAACATCAGTAGTACCATACCAATTTTGACGCAAGCTAATATATTCAAGAGATGTGCATCCAGAAAAATTAATAGTTTTAAAACAATTCACATTCAAATACATATCAACTGTAGATAGGCTTGTGCAATTACTAAGGTCCACATCTACAGGTTGACTAAAACCGTCTGGATCTCTAATATAATCAAGAAAACCCACTTTTATGTAAATAAGTTTATCCCTATCCAACATTGTAATAGTATTATTTGAATAGTTTGTGCGAAACCTCACATCCCCTACCCAATCAATATAGTATGAATTAGCAACATCGTGTTTTGTAAATTCAAATACCTCACCTGGTGCAAAATCGTACATAAAGGGTGTACGTGCTGGAAAAAAATCTTCTAAATACCCAACCAAACTAGAAAGTGTTGTTCTATATTCAGCAGTTCCATCGGCTTTATAACCAACTATGTAGTCAGCATCTTCTAATGAAGGTTTATTATCGAAATCAGTGAATTTTTTAATTGCCATATATATTATTACTTATACTAAACGAATCCAAGATTATCATCGCTTATTGAAAAAAGATAACTATCATCAATTCCTATAAGTAAATCATCATTTAAAATTGATGCTGGTGGATTAATTAATTGATTTTCTGGAGTAAATCCAAGAACTAAAGATCCTGTGGTGAAATATACAAACGTGAACATTTCATCATTTACTGTTGAAAGTTTAACATTATTTGTAACATAAACAACAGAAGCATTTGCTGAAATAAGATTTGTGGTTGTAATTCCTAGATTACAATCGTAATAATCATTTACATTATAATTATTAGTGAAAGTTACACCATTAACACCACCAATTGTAACGTCAAATGTGTTTATAGTTGAATCTGCTACGAAATAATACTGAGTACTTGGATTTACATTTACAGCTTGTCCATTAGTGTTAATGGTAATTATCGTTGGAGTATCTGTTGGGGTATCAGTTGGGGTATCTGTTGGAGTATCTGTTGGGGTATCAGTTGGAGTATCCGTTGGAGTATCAGTTGGGGTATCTGTTGGGGTATCAGTTGGAGTATCAGTTGGTGTATCAGTTGGAGTATCAGTTGGGGTATCTGTTGGGGTATCAGTTGGAGTATCAGTTGGTG
>Ga0102880_1000142_pt1 | contig 29059 bp, 28 predicted proteins | sample Colrivmeta1549A3_FD_78188 | JGI IMG/M metagenome (GOLD analysis project Ga0102880, IMG submission 78188) | Estuarine microbial communities from the Columbia River estuary - metaG 1549A-3 | ecosystem: Environmental > Aquatic > Marine > Intertidal zone > Estuary | place: USA: Columbia River... | reverse complement strand
CAAGACATGCCCTAAATGACACGCTTCCCCAGTGGAGGAGACCGCCTTGCAGACCACCCAAACGCACGCTGTTACAACCAGCCACCTGCCCCAAGTCCAAGAGCCGCGCAACGTTGCGATGCCGCTCGATCTGGATTGGGTGGCCTCCGTACAGGCCAACACCAGCGCGATTGAACGCCGCGCGGCCTCTCTTCCAGGACGCCGCTCCGTCAAAAAAGACTTTCAGGCCGCTTGGTTGTGCAAAGCTGTCAGCCTGATGGATCTGACAACGCTTTCTGGTGACGATAGCGAAGGCCGCGTGCGCCGCCTGTGCGCGAAGGCCCGCCAACCTGTCTCCCAAGACATCCTCGAAAAACTCGGTATGGTAGGCCTGACTACGGGCGCTGTTTGCGTCTATCACGACATGGTCGAAACTGCCGTTGACGCCCTGCGTGGCACATCCATCCCCGTCGCCGCTGTCTCCACAGGCTTCCCCGCTGGCCTCTCGCCGTTCCACCTGCGCATCCAAGAAATCCGCGAAAGTGTTGCCGCTGGAGCCTCAGAGATCGACATCGTCATCTCCCGCCGCCACGCCCTCACTGGCAACTGGCAAGCACTCTACGATGAAATGTGTGAAATGCGCGAGGCCTGCGGCGATGCCCACGTCAAAGCGATCCTCGCCACAGGTGAACTCGGCACGCTGCGCAACGTCGCCCGCGCCTCGCTTGTCTGCATGATGGCTGGTGCCGACTTCATCAAAACCTCGACAGGAAAAGAGCCCGTCAACGCTACCCTGCCCGTCACCCTCACCATGATCCGCGCGATCCGCGACTACCAAGAACGGACAGGCATCAAAGTCGGCTACAAACCCGCAGGCGGCATCTCCAAAGCCAAAGACGCCGTGGTCTACCTTGCCATGATCAAAGACGAGCTTGGCGATCGCTGGCTACAACCCGACCTTTTCCGCTTCGGCGCATCCTCCCTCTTGGGCGATATCGAACGGCAACTCGAACACCACGTCACAGGCAACTATTCTGCCCAGTGGCGGCACGCGATTGGATAAGACCATGACAGTTAAAGAGATTTTCGACATCATGGACTACGGCCCCGCTCCTGAAAGCAGCAAGGAAGCGCTTGCTTGGTTGGCAGATCGTGGAGGCATCGCTGGTCACTATATCAACGGTAAGTTCAGCCACCTGCGCGACGACTTCGCCACGACAAACCCCGCAACGGGCGTCAAACTCGCAGGCGTCACCAAAGGCACCGCCGAGGAAGTGGCGCTGGCCGTGAAGGCCGCCCGCCGCGCCCAAACCGCATGGGCCAAAGACAGTCACGCCCGCGCCCGCGTCCTCTACGCCATCGCGCGTCTGATGCAAAAACACAGCCGCCTTTTGGCCGTCATGGAAACCCTCGACAACGGCAAACCGATCCGCGAGTCCCGCGACATCGACATCCCCCTCGCGATCCGCCACTTCTACTACCACGCGGGCATGGCGCAACTCATGGACGAAGAACTGCCCGACGCCCAAGCGCTCGGTGTCTGCGGCCAAATCATCCCGTGGAACTTCCCGCTCCTGATGCTCGCATGGAAAATCGCCCCCGCGCTTGCAATGGGCAACACCGTTGTTCTCAAACCCGCCGAATTCACGCCGCTCACAGCCATGATCTTCGCAGAGATTTGCGACCAAGCAGGCGTGCCCGCTGGTGTCGTGAACATCATCACTGGTGACGGTGAAACGGGTGCCGCCCTCGTCGCCTCCGACGTCGATAAAATCGCCTTCACTGGCTCCACCGAAGTCGGCCGTATCATCCGCAAAGCCACCGCTGGATCAGGCAAAGCCCTCTCGTTAGAGCTCGGCGGCAAATCCCCCTACATTGTTTTCGATGACGCCGATATCGACAGCGCCGTCGAAGGTCTCGTCGACGCAATCTGGTTCAACCAAGGGCAAGTCTGCTGCGCTGGCTCGCGTCTGTTGGTACAAGAAGGCATCGCAGACCGCTTCTACGCCAAGCTCAAATCCCGCATGGCTGGCCTGCGCATCGGCGACCCGCTCGACAAATGCATCGACATCGGCGCCATCGTGGACCCGTCCCAGCGTGACATGATCGCCAAGCTGGTCGAGGGCAACAACGAAGGCGAGATGTTCCAAACGCAAGCCCCCGAGGGCTGCTTCTACCCGCCGACCCTGATCACAGGCCTGCACGCCGCATCGCACCTGATGCAAACCGAAATCTTCGGCCCTGTGCTGGTTTCCACCACCTTCCGCACACCAGCGGAAGCCGTGGAAATCGCCAATAACACCCGCTACGGCCTCGCCGCCTCCGTCTGGTCCGAGAACATCAACCTCGCGCTCGACATCGCACCAAAACTCGTCGCAGGCATCGTCTGGGTCAACGGCACCAACATGATGGACGCCGCCGCAGGTTTCGGCGGCGTGCGCGAAAGCGGCTTTGGACGCGAAGGCGGATGGGAAGGCCTCGCAGGCTATACCAAACCCAAAGTCACGGGCAAACCGCGCACTGCCGCCACGCCACACGCAGGCAAAGACACCCCCTCCGATCCCCTCGACCGCACCGCAAAACTCTACATCGGCGGCAAACAAGCCCGCCCCGATAGCGGCTACTCAACAGCGATCCACAGCCCGAAGGGTTCGTTCATCGGTCACGTCTCCACTGGCTCGCGCAAAGACATCCGCAACGCCGTCGAGGCCATGAACGCCGCCAAAGGCTGGTCGAAATCCACTGGGCATTTGCGCGCGCAAATCCTTTACTACATCGCCGAAAATCTCTCGGCGCGCGCGGACGAATTCGCCAATCGGATCAGCGATCTGACCGGAAAATCTGGCAAAATCGAAGTACAAAGCAGCATCAAGGCGCTCTTCACCTATGCCGCATGGGCCGACAAATACGACGGCCAGGTGCACAACGTCCCGATCCGGGGCGTGGCACTTGCGATGAAAGAACCCGTCGGCAATATCGGTATCCTCTGCGGCGATGCGCCTCTCTTGGACGTCGTCACGCCCATGGCCGCCGCCATTGCAATGGGTAACCGCGTGACACTCATCGCATCGGCCGCCCACCCGCTGGCCGCCACGGACCTGATCCAAATCTTGGAAACCTCAGACGTGCCCGCTGGCGTGGTGAACATCATCACGGGGAACCACGCGGACCTCTCCAAAACCCTCGCAGATCACCTTGATCTCGACGCGCTTTGGAACCTTGCCGACACATCGCTGAACGCGAGCATCGAGGCCGCATCTGCTGGCAACCTCAAACGCACATGGGCGCCGCTGGGAACACCAACATCCCGCGACTACCTAGCCGCCGCAACAGAAGTCAAAAACATCTGGATCCCCTACGGCGAATAGGGGCCACAGTTCTTCTGATCTAAAATACCTCGGGGGGCGCGTAGCGTGGGGGCAGCGGCCCCTACGACTTCTTCTTCCACGTGCCAAGCCAACGGGTCACGCGACCCTTTTGCTCCGCAATATCGGCACTCGCCTCATCAAAGCGATCCTCGGCACTGTCGATCAGCGGATCAATCGAGCGCTCGCGGAACTGCATCCACATCGCCCGCAAGAACACGATGCCGACAATCAAAAACCCAAAGAAAAAGATGTTGAACCAGGGGATCACCCGCACGTCGGGACTATCCAGCAACTTCACCGCGATCGCGTTGGGATAAATCGACGCCCAGCGCACGCGCCAGCCATAGTGGGTAATCACAGCCCAGCTATCGCCACGAGCAACACTGGCGCTTTCCGCCTGTAAATCGGAGCTATCAAACTTGAAATACGGCGGCCAGATCCAGCCCGTATCCTCATTGCGATAAACCATCACTTCGGTTTTATCGCGCGGCATAAACCCCAACAAAAACGTCTTCTTCTTATCGGTGTTGATCAGCCGCAAATCGCGGGTCGGCTGTTCAACAGCGCCACTATCGGCCTGTGCGTAAAAGATACGGTTAAACCCGCTAAAGTCGGTACGGATAATCTCTGTCGATGTGATTTTCACCACATCATGCTGCGGCAAAACATAATGCAAGAACAGGCCAAAGACCGTGAACGCGATGACTCGGAAAGTGATTTTCAAACGGTGCATAACTGCCCTCAATTCGTATTTGTAGTATAGACAATGACCATCACGATCACCGTCGGAATAACATAGACCAAGCCGATCAATTTGGGACGAAACGAGTTGTTATAAGCCGCAATGCCCTTTTCTACATAGGCATTCCGCGCGGCCAGATCATCGCTGCCCACGTTTTCTTCGTCCCATGCTTTCTCCAGCTTCTCACGGCGTACCGAGCGCGAGTAGACCGAGATGCACAGGTATAAAATGCTCAGGCCAACAAAGCCAAACACAACCAATCTGACAAATCCCATTTCTATCTCCTCCGCACCGCACCCCAAGGGCCGACAGCTTCAATCATATCACGTCTCACAGGCTTTGGCTCTTCCAGCGGCGCATCATGGCCGAACAAGGCCTCACGCGTGCCCGCCTTATCCACTTGATACTCCCGATCCAGAAAGTCCACGACATAGGCACGCTTTTGATCGGGCCATGTGGCATAAGCGGCATAAAACGCCTCCTTATGGCAGATAAAAAGCTGACGAATGTCCAGCGGACACAGCTCGGCAAGCAGCATATTTACCAAATCCGCATCTGCGTGATCCTTGGCGCGCAGCGTATAGAAATAGGCGTCATGATCCGACGTGATGCGCGGCCAAGGGCCATCTTCCTCGGCCCAACGCGCAAGCGCCGCCATGCCCTGCCACGCCTCTAGCAGCTTTTCCGCATACCTGCGACCCAAGTTGCGCAAGTCGCGGCGCACAGCCCCCGCCAAATCCTCGCCCATCTGTGCCGCAACCGAAGCCACCACAAAATCCATCTTCTGATGCAGGATTGCGGCGGCATCCAAACCCCGCGCCTCCACAATCGGCTCGACCATATCGTTGAGCTTCAGAAACTTGGCAATCGCGCTCCGCTCGGTCAAATCAAACACAAACTTGACTGGCAAATCGACCAAGGCATCGTGATCTTTCGACCCAATCACCGCGGGATGCTCGACCCCGCGAAACACATAAAGCCCGCCAAAATGCGAGGTCCAGAAATTATCCTGCGCAAATTCCATCTGCTTAAGGCTCACAGGATTGCGGGTCACATCGCCCGTTTCCTTGGCCAGCCCGATCATCTGCCCGATCAGCACATCATCGAACCAAGCACCGTCTTCAGACTTAAAGCGGTCAATCATGGAGCCCAGTTTTTTCGCCGTGGCCACTGTCCCGCTCGTGGTATCCGCCTCAATCGTAATCTTGCGAATATCAAACAGCTTGGCAGGGTTTTCGACACTATACACTGAATTCACCAACTCGCCCACTACCGCATCACGCGCCGTCAGCGCGAACAATTGCGCGCGGTTCGTCTCGATGAACTGCTTGAGAATTCCACGGCTGGTCGAGAACTTCGCATTTAAAAGCGGAGCGGTGGACTGTTCCGTTGTGAGCAAAATAAACTGGCGGTTCACGCCGCGATGGTTGAGATACAACTCATCATCGAACTCAGCCCCGACCTCAGGCGAATACCCCGAAATATCAACATGAAACTCGTCCAGCTTGGTCTGCTTACCCGTCAGTGATTTCAGCGCACGATTATACCGCTCCACCAAAACAGAGCTATCCACACGAATGAGGTTGCCAAACATCAGACCTTTTTCAATGAGCCTATGCATCTACAATCCTTTTATTCTTACGGATCAAACCCGCAATACATCCAACCGCATAAGCGACCACCGCCCCGATCATCGCATATTTTGCCAGCAGTTTTGCCATCGCAAAATCAACCGCAGTCTTCCGAAACACAACCGCATCAGCCCCCTGCCCGATGTGACCGTACTGAACCGGAAGAAAGGCCATGTTATACATGAAAACCCAACTCGTTACGGCCAACAGTATCGCCCAAAGCACAATGTAAACTGATCCTACCTTCAAACTAGCGACGACGCCCAGTATCAGGCCACCAACCCAAATAATTGGGACCAATAATAATACCATCAATGATATCACCATACTTCCCTAACCCAACTCCGCGGTAAATTCGCGACCGAAAGCACCATGATCGGCCCCCAGATCATCCCCGCGAACAACCCAAGCTTCCCGTAAAACAAAACATTCGCCGCAAACCCAAAGTCCGCAAACTGCGCCCACGTCATCCCTTGCCAGACATAAAGCGCGACAAAGAACGCGGCACTCAGGGCGAACAAAAACACCGTCGACAAAAACGCGATCCCCAAGAGCGGCTTCACCCCCTCGGGCATGACCCGCGCCAACAGCTTAGGCACGAACCAAGCCATAAGTGCGAGCACAAGCGCGGGCATGAACAGGCTGTCGGCGAAAAGGCTCATTTCGGGTTTCCACCTTGTGCAGGTCTTGGCCGCCGCGGCCTTACAATCAGCCCCGCAATCAACGCGAGCACAGCACTAAAGCTTGCAAAAATCGCAGCCGAGACAAGCCCCATTGCAATCACAATCAAAGGCACCGCGCCTAAAGTGTATCCAGTCAGTGTCATTGCCGTTTCCTTATCCCAATCAGGGATTGCAGGCAGAAACCCGATCACTGCGCCGACCAACGCCGCAAGGCCAGCACCTAGCCATTGCCCCCCTGTTGTCAGGGTCTTGCTGCAAACGACGCCGATGAACACGGCCCCCGCAACCGCCAACAGCGCCGCCACCTGAAAGCTGACAATCACCCCTTCCCCTCCAAATACCGCTTCTTCGCGATCTCTTGGCGGCCAAAGTCGCGGACCATTTGGTCAATCGCCACCTCGTCCGACTTATCGGCATAACGGAATTCGCTATCCGCATAACGGTTGATTTCCTGTATCACCATCTGGGTCGTGATTGGCTGCCGCAGCTCAGAAATCATGCCTTTCTTGGTGTCGTAGTCCTTAAACAAGAACAGATCAGGCTCTTCCATCCACTCGTCAGGCAACTCAAAATCCATTGCGCGGACCTTGACCGCATCCGTGATGTTCTTGATCGCACGGCCCGTGAAGCGCTCGTCAGCTTCCTGAATGGCCTTCAGATACGTCCCCATCTTGGCAATCGTATCCAGATCACCAATCTGGTCCTGCACGCGGTCAAACACGCGGATCAACCCCTCTTCATGGGGCTTGGAGTGCCCTGCAAAGCTGGCGGCGACCGCCTTTTTAATCTCTTGCGCCGAGAACACTTCATGGTCGCCCGTCGGAATATCGTGGTTCTTCCCCATCAACAGATACAGAATGTCGATGTAATCATCCCGCGTCTGCGGTCCGTCCACAAGGAACCGCGCCCCCGCCCGTTGGCGCAGCGCATCATCCACGTTCTCAGGATAGTTCGAAAACATTCCAAACGTGCAATTCCCGCGCACAACCGTATTGGCCCCCGCAAAACTCTCCATCAGCACAGCCGTAATCTCCAACTGCCCCGCGCTTGACTGACGATCCCCACGCTTGCCTGCCAACTGGTCAATATCGTCAATCGTCCCGAAACCAATCACGCTCGGGTCCAGAATATTGTTGATAAATGCCTTCGCGTTCTGCCCTGATTTGCCCTGATAACTGTCAATATTATCGGTGCTCAGGTTCTGATATTTAAACGGATAGCCCGCCGTCTGGCAGTAATCGTTCACCAGCCCCGCCATCATCTGGATCAAGGTCGTCTTCCCCGTCCCAGGCTTCCCATCACCCATAAACGTAAAGATAAAGCCACCGAGTTCAGCAAACGGATTCAAGCGACGATCAAAGTCATAAGCCATCAACATCTTCGCCAGCTTCATCGACTGATATTTGGCGATATGGTTGCCCACGACCTCATTGGGTTTCTTAAACGTCATAGTCAGGGTGGAGGATTTTCCCTTGGTCGCAGGACTAAACCCGCGCACGGAAAACTCATCCGCCTCAACGCGCCATGCAGCCTGCATAAAAGGTTCCAACCGCGCCGCCGACGCCGCACGCGACGCCACTTTTTCCATCAACGCCTCGGCAAAGGCCAAAACGACAGCCACTGTCTTGTGCTCGTCCGTCCCCAATGCCGCGATGTCTTGATCCAACTCCCACAGCACGCCATGAAGCGCCAACTGGCCATTCTCGACCAAAACCTCCTCGACCTCGCCCACCTCAACCGATTGCTCCGTCGCGTGAGAGGCCAACAGAAACGCTGTCGCCGATCCAAACACATAAAGCGTGATCAAGGCCTCCGCCGTCAGCAATTCGGAAAACCCCGCCTTGCGGTTCTCCGCCAACGCCCCCTCCAAATTCGCTCGCTTGAGATCCTTCAACGCAGTACGATCCGCAAACTGATCCGCCACAGCCAAGGCAATCGCAATCGCGCGGCGCAAGCCCTGCAACACATGCGCCTGAATAGGTGAGGGCAACCCATCGCCACCAATCGCCTCAACGCGTGCCGACAATTGAATGCCCTCTGCACGGGTCACGCGGCGCGTCGACAGCCCAGGCGTGGTCGAGCGAAACCTGCGCACAGACCCGATCCCCGGCGACTTCTCCGCCACGGGTGCAGCCCCGCCCGTTGCGATCCGAGGCGAATGATCAAAGCCATCGAGCAGCCCCAAAGCCGCCGCATAATGCCCGCGAATATCCTCCTCGCGCAGCTCCATCTGGTCACTATTCTGGCTCATCACTCATCCTTCTTCTGATCTTAAATACCTGCCGCCGGCAGGCACCGAATTTTCGGCGAAAATTCGTATCACCGATAACTCAAAACGCGGCCCTCAGCCGACACAACAAACTTGCGCACATCCTTGAACCCCGCAGGGTTGCGTTCGGCTAAAGCCTGATAAGGCCGCTCTGGCATAATCAACGATCGCTCCATGCGGCTGGCCCCCATGTCGGACCCACCCGTGGCAAAAGGATCAAGCGCAAAAATCTGACGTTCCACAGATCCAAACCAGCCAGACTTCACATGTTCTACACGCTCCGACAGCAACTCTTCCTCAGTCCAGACCATCGCCCAATCTTCACCAACAGGGCTTTTCGCGGCCTCAAGAACCTCACGAAGCGGGCCCGTCTGCATCGTAAAGGCGCTCGAATACATCGGACCAATATGGAACCTGCGCAGCCTCGTAGGATGCAGATCGTCAAAATCCTCGTCAAAACCCTTGGCAATCGTCAGCAACTTCAAGCCACCAAGGCTTTGCGCCATTAAATGCGATTGGGCCTCAGGCCAACGGCGCTCGTCCTTGGGCAGGCCCGTTTTACCCGTGTCCTCCACATCCATGATGTAAATCACGGGCAAGTTCACCTGACTGTCATAGACCGCCCAATGCACCTGAAAATGGCGGCGATCATCGTCGTTCTTGATCCAAACAGCCGTCGGATCATTGCGCGCCCAAAACATGCCGCCTTTAGAAAGCTCTTCGTAATACAGCCGCTGCGACAACGCATATTGCAGCTTCGTCGGTATCGCCTGCTCGCCCACAATCGTGCGCACCATCTGATCCTTCAGCGCATTAACAGACGGCATCGACGCCAAATGCGTCCCCGCCTGAAGCGCATCATTGGCCATCTCCAACAGTTCTTGATAGACAGGAAAGCCGCTCTCGACACGGTCAAATGTCAACTGTCCCGCATGGGCATAACGCCCAGAGAAATGATACTTATGCGCCAACGCCTTAAACGTCAGGTTCAACCCCAACAGATACCGCGCCAACACATCCGTATCGCGTCGCGCCAAACGCCCCTCGGCCTCCATCGTGGCCGCGACCTTGGTCATATGCTGCGTGATCCGCTCGAACTTGCCAAAATACCTGCGGGTGATGCGGGTATCTTCCAGCTTGAAGTGGTCGTGGGAATGATCAGTCGTCATGGCCATCACAGAATCCATCATGAAAAACAGGATCGTCGCTGGCCAGCCCTATTGCAAACGGCACTTTCTTATAAGCTTTCACGCAGTATTTGATAATCGACGCGAACAGAAAGACCAAAATAACATAGGCACCGTTCATCGGTATCAACGGAAAGCCATAGGCGTGCGAGGCGCGCACAAGGACATAAAAACCGCCGCCCAGAGCGATAAGAAAGATCACAAATGTCAGCCATTTTGCGCGACGCGTTTTTGCGTATTTCAATATAGTCATCGGCGCTCAGCATGGGTCACCTCCATTTTGAAGTGATCGAGGGAGTGGTCAGTTTTTGACATTTTCAACGAGCATCCAAATCATCACCATGTTCATTAATGTGGCAATACCACCTTAGCGCGCCAGCCCCGACACCATTGATAATCCACTCTTTGGGAAAATGTATCGCTAAGAAAAAGCGCTGCCCCCTTTCAGAATCCCAAGCGAGCCAAAAAAAGTATCTGAAAAAAGCCAGATTGAGCAGAAGCGTCATGGTCCATTGTAAGACATAGGGCAAATCCCAAGTAATATCGCCGACAGGAAACAACGATGCAATTCTCGGAAGACTAAGGCAACCGATACTAACCGTTAGTGCGATCGCCTGCTGAGTCCCAAATCGCATCAGGAACCAGCCTTTTTGTTCAAGCCAACGAGGCCAGCAAGACCACCACGAAAAATATTCAAGACTTCAGCAACAGTAAGACGCTCTTTCCTCCACATCACGCCATTCCCTCGCTTGGCAATTTTGAACCCCGTCGGAGCAAGAAAGAAAAATCCGATCCACAGCCAGAATGCGGATGTGCCATAAAGTGCTCCATAATACAGGAGTCCTCTCGCCTCTCCACTTTGGTTCAATGCGAAGGCCAGTGTTCCCAATGTGATCATTAAAAATAGAAGCCCCCAAAGCAACAATAAAACAAGCCCGAACCAGACGGCAAAATAACTCGAAAAGCTAAAACTCACAGCCTTTATCTACCCACCGTACTGATTGCTATCGTGCTTCTCCACAATCTTTTGGAACCTGCGCACGAACCGCTCGTCGGCCTTGGCTTTCTGCTCCAGAACTTCACGCGCGAATACCATGTGGTCCTCGTGGGCTTCCAACATATCTGCCATCCGCGCGTTTGTGGCGGCACCAATTGCGGCCATCGCGGTCTGTGCCTCTTGGTCAGTTTTTACGCCAATCTCGTTGATCTTATGGGCGACGTCCTGCTGCTGTGCTGTCTTGAGTGACTTCGACAAAGCATCATACAAAACAACACGTTGCCTGGTGTCAGTCTCAAGCTTGTTGATAAGCACCATCTGCGTCGCCGCTTGGTTCTGCAAACTATCGACCCAAGTTTTACCCTTCTCGATATAGCGCTCCAGCGTTTGGGATTTCGCAAGCTTCACCTGCTCCATCTGCACCATCTCGTTGTATTTCGTGTTTAGACCAGCAAGTTCAGACTCCAACTTCGTGCGCTTCGCCGCGTCCTGCTCGACCGAAATCTTGCCCTCAAGCGTAATAATCTGCGGATCAATCGCGAGGATATCAGCGCGGACTTGCTCCAACTCACCAACAGTCGCCTCGCGCTCGTCCAATGTGCCCGTCAGGTTCGTCTCAACTTTGGTTTTCTGCTCGTTGAGCGTCGCCAACTGGCCCTGCAAAAGCTTGGTGATAATATCCGACTTCGAAATCAAATCCTGCAACTTGTCGTCAACGCTTGCCGTGCGCATCCGCTCTTCGCGCATGCTGTCGGCCTTCGCCCCAGAGAACCAGCCCACGACGCTTTCCATCGTGGTCTTGGACCGCATCTCGTCGAAATCCTTGGAAAACGCCGAGGTCACATCGTCCAAGCCCATAATCAATTCCGCGATATTCGCGTTCATCAACTCGGTATGGGCATGCACGTCCTCAAGGCTCGCATTCTCGATATCGACGGAAATATCCGTGCCAGCAGCCATCTTCTGACGTGCAGTCTCAATACGGCTTGTCAGCTCGGAAATCTTCGATTGCGCCTCGGCAACTTGCTTTTGGCTTTCATTGATCTGTGCGTCGAACGTAGACATATGCGGAGGTCCCCTCGTTAATGTTATGCTTTATTACATTTAGGTATACAGTCGCAGGTTTGCAAATCCCCGCCCCGTGATTTCGGCCATTCGTGCCAATAAACTACGGCAGCTACATGGCGATGATAAGAAAAAACCCGCAACCAGAGAGGGTGCGGGTCATTTTTCTTTAATTTAATTGGATCCTACGATCGTAATCAGCGTATTTGGATCAACCGCATCAAAATCGGGCGGCCTATCGTTGGCAATCGCCTCTTCGCCATAAATCGCATCTGGGTCGATGTGTTTGGCAGGCAATTCGATGCCGCGCAGGTAATTCTCTGGATCAACGCGCAGGCTTTCGGCCTCGGACCGCACGTGAACCTTCACACCTGTTGGCACGGCATCATAAAGATGCAGGATGTCTTGGTTAAACATACGGATACAGCCAGCAGAGCCAGAGTTCCCGATAGAGCCCAGATCATTGGTGCCGTGAATACGGTAATATGTGTCACGCCCATTGCGATAGAGATACAAGGCAGCCGCGCCAAGCGGGCTGCGCAAACCACCCGGAATACCCCTCGCAAACGGGCCGTAAACATCAGGCTCCGTGCGCAGCATATTGGCGGTAGCCGTCCAACCGGGCCACTTTTTCTTTAACTGGATGATACCGTCACCAGCAAAGCTTTTGCCTGCGCGGCCAACACCAACGGGATAACGGACAGCCGTGCCATCATCCAAGACGTGGTACAGGAACTTCGCATAAGGATCGACGTCGATCGAGTTGCGCGGGGCTTCACCCAAATAGGTGCCAGACATGCGGCGGTTGATCCCTTGGGTATATTCTGGCGGAATACCGGGCAAGTTGTACCCTGAATCAAAGTGCGGGCCATAGCCCTCAGTGAAAACAACGGGTGCAGGTACTTCAAGGTCCGGGCCAGACGCACAAGCGGCTGTCGTTCCCAAAAGCAAGGCGCCGAACGCGCGTCTGGAGTAAACGCTATTTGTGGTCATAAGCGATAGCTACCAATTCAAAATTCTGGCCCTCAATATCATGTGCCACAGAAGTTGCAATTCGGCTCACTTGTTTTTGAGATGAAGGGGGCGCCCTAATGCCGACGCCCCTATCCCCTTAATTTCCGACGATATTTTGCGCAGGTCCGTATGGGTATTTGGTAATATCCTCATTCCCGTCCTCGGTGATAAACAAAATGTCATGTTCGCGGTAACCGCCTGCACCTGGTGTGCCTTCGGGAATCGTAAGCATCGGCTCCATTGAAATCACCATGCCCGGCTCTAAAACCGTGTCGATATCTTCACGCAACTCAAGCCCCGCCTCGCGCCCGTAGTAGTGCGACAGCACCCCAAACGAGTGGCCATAGCCGAACGTACGGTACTGTAACAACTGGCGTTCCTCAAAGAACGTGTTGATCTTTGCGGTGATCTCCGAACACTTCGCACCGGGCACAAGCAGGCTCATGCCATATTCATGGGCTGCGACGTTAGCCTCCCAAATCTTAAGGCTCGCAGGATCAACTTCTTGGACAAACATCGTCCGCTCTAGCGCTGTGTAATAGCCCGAAATCATCGGGAACGTATTGAGCGACAGAATATCGCCGCGCTCCAATACACGCCCCGTCACAGGGTTATGCGCGCCGTCAGTATTGATGCCCGATTGGAACCAAACCCAAGTGTCGCGGTATTCGGCATCTGGGAACCGTTTTGCGATTTCCAATTCCATCGCATCACGGCCCGCCATCGCCACGTCAATCTCGCGCACACCTGCCCTTGCGGCTTCGTGAATGGCATAACCACCCACATCAGCCACACCCGCACCATGGCGGATCAAATCCAACTCGGCTTGCGACTTTTTCATGCGCTGCACCATCGTCGCGGGCGCAATATCAACGATTCGCGAGGGCGCAAGGAACGCCTCCAGCTTCTGGCTTTGCACCAACGTCAGGTGGTCGCCTTCCATGCCGATCACAGCGCCACTGCCTGTCACAGACAAGATCGCACGCCAATAGTTGTCACGCTCCCAATCGGTATAGGTGATGTTATCGCCGTGGCACCTGCGCCAAGGCTGTGCGGCATCAATCCCCGCCGAAATCGTCACATTCTCGGTGGCCGTCACAACAAGCGCATAAGGACGGCCAAACGCGCAGTACAGAAAGCCGGAATAATACGCGATGTTATGCATCGACGTGAAAACAGCGGCAGCCACGCCCTTAGCGGCCATGATCTGGCGCAGGCCCTTCAGGCGCGCGTCATACTCGGATGGCGCAAACGGCAGCACTTCGGCGCCCTGATGGAAACGGTAGAATTGTGGACGGTTTGTCATAATCATAGACCCAACATAAATGGGGTCATGCAGACCCCGAAAGGTCCCGGCGTTCAGGACGATGGCACAGCGGCCAAGCGGTAGTTACCTACCTGCGACGACGCCATCGTCACTTGCTCAAAGCCACCGTTAGCAGATTTTTATGATGCGTCAATCCAGTGCACGCATGGTGCACGTTCAGTGCACGGGTTGTGCACAGCCAAATTAACGACGAAACTACCCGAAACCCGTGCAGAAAATGAAAGCCACCATGTCCATTCTGTCCCGCCTTCTCAAAGCTCTCCGCCCCATTCCGCAACCCGATTTGCCCGCCGCGTTGCCGCATGGACAACAACGGATTCACTTGTTTTCTGGCAATTTCGACGACGTAGATGCCGCGATGGCCTATTGCTTTCACGCACCCGGCGACGTGCCCGAACAGATCACACTTGATCAACCCGGTGCCTTCATGAACACGGACTTCGTCGAGGTCGTCTTTCACAATGCCGCAAACCGCCTCGCAGAGTTCCTCAGCGTCGAGGAAACCGACCGCACCCTGCACAAGATGCGCGGCGCTAACACGTTGATAATCATCACAGAAGATGCTTTTGGTGGCTTTCCTTATACACTGGCTCACACGCCAAATCTATTCTATCTCGGCCCTTATATCGTGGCTGTTTGATGCAAAATCTGATCACAGATATCGCAGGGCTCCAAGTCGGATGCGCCCATGACGAGACCCTGAAATCAGGGGTCACGGTCCTGACCGCTAACGCGCCCTTTACCTGTGGCGTGCATGTTATGGGCGGCGCACCGGGCACCCGCGAAACTGATCTGCTTGCCCCCGACAAAACCGTGCAAACCGTCGATGCGATTGTGCTTTCAGGCGGCAGCGCTTTTGGCCTCGACGCGGCCTCTGGTGTGGCCGACGCACTACGCTCAGAGGGACGCGGTTTTGCTGTAGGCGACGTCACCGTCCCCATCGTACCCGCCGCGATCCTTTTTGATCTGCTGAATGGGGGCGACAAGAATTGGGTTCAAAATCCGTATAATGCATTGGGAATAAAAGCTTATTCTAGCCTCAGTACCACCTTCAAGATCGGCACAGCAGGTGCTGGATTTGGGGCTACAACCGCCAGTCTCAAAGGCGGATTAGGTTCCGCCTCGATGCAACTGCCAAACGGCGTCATCGTCGGTGCCCTCGTCGCGGTCAACGCCATCGGCTCTGCAACCGTTGGCGACGGTCCGCATTTCTGGGCCGCACCGTTTGAGGAAAACGGCGAATTCGGCAACCTCGGCCCCTCGTCGACCTACCCATCAGGCCGCCCCGCAACCAAAGGACACGCCCAAAACACCACCATCGGGATCGTTGCGACAAACGCAAAACTGACCCAAGCGCAATGCACACGGCTCGCCACAGCGGCCCACGACGGTATCGCGCGGGCCTTAGTGCCGAGCCACACACCTATGGACGGTGATTTGATATTTGCGGCAAGCCGTGGGGAAATCGAGTGTGATGATTTGATTTATCTCGGTCACGCAGCCGCCACCTGCATGGCCCGCGCCATCGCACGCGGCATCTATGAGGCGCGCTCAAATCCGTTTGAGACACCCGCCTGCTACGCCCGCACGTTTAGCTAAGCAGTGCCTTGACGAGCCGGCTGTCACGATCGGCCAGCGGCTCAATCACGTTGAAATGATGCTCGCCCTCGGACACGACCAAATCAACACCCCAAGCATCCGCCAACTGCTTGGCTTGCTCTTGGAAAACGGGCCGTTCATCGCCGCCAACCCACACCGTTACAGGCACATTCGGCGGCGGCAGGTTCACGGGACTTTCGGCAAAGGCCTCGTCCTCTGACAATCGCAAATCCGCGTTCATCTTCGTCTGCAAAAGCGGGGTCAAATCCGCCACAGGCGAGATCGGAACCACCCGCGCCACATGCGGCATCCCCGCCAAACGCGCAACCAAATGACCGCCCGCAGAATGGCCTGTCAGGCGCAGCGGTCCCTGCAAACCACGCACCGCTTCCTCGATTTGTTGCGTTATTTCAGAGATATGCACATCTGGGCACAGGTCATACGACGGCATCGTCACCGACCAGCCATGCGCCAAAGGCCCCGCCGCGAGATGCGACCAAAATGATTTATCGAACGCCACCCAATAGCCGCCATGCACAAACACAACTGTGCCTTTTGGCGTGCCCTCAGGGTGGAAAACATCCATCACCTGCCGCGCACTTGGGCCATAGCGCACATCCAGTTCGGCCTTGGCCGTGGCCCGAAACGCGGCTGCCTGACGCGCCCATTTCTCAGGGTAGGACATCCCGTCAGGAATATAGGCTGCATTCGCAAATCGGTCGTCCATATCCATTTCAGGCACTTTCTGTGGTTTTTGACTTTACCAAGGCTAGCTTGGCTGGTCAGATAGTGCCAACTGAATTGGAGAACATCATGCTCGACGCAACAACCGACCTTAAATCCATGCTCAAACGCCCCGACCTCGTCTGCTCGCAAGCCTTCGTAGGCGGCGAATGGGTCGATGCGAAAAGCGGCAAGACCTTTGACGTCACCAACCCCGCACGCGGTGACGTGATTGCAACCGTCACCGACCTTGACCGCTCCGAGATTACGCAAGCCATTGATGCTGCACATAAATCACAAAAGGCATGGGCTGCTTTGGCCGCCAAGGAGCGCGCAAAAGTGCTGCGCAAATGGTTCGACCTTCTAATGGCAAACCAAGAAGACCTCGCGATCATTATGACTGCCGAGCAGGGCAAACCCTTGGTCGAGAGCCGTGGCGAGGTGGCTTATGGCGCGTCCTTCGTTGAGTGGTTCGGCGAAGAAGCAAAGCGCAATTACGGCGAAACGATTCCCGGTCACATGGCTGACAAGCGTATCACAGTGATCAAGCAGCCGATTGGCGTGGCCGCCGCGATTACCCCTTGGAACTTCCCCAACGCAATGATCGCCCGCAAGGTGGCGCCTGCTTTGGCCGCAGGCTGTTCCTTCGTCGTCCGCCCTGCATCTCTGACCCCGCTTTCCGCGCTCGCCATGGCGAAATTGGCCGAAGAGGCGGGCGTGCCAAAAGGCGTGCTGTCCGTCGTGACTTCGACCAAATCCTCGGACGTGGGCAAAGAGTTCTGCGAAAACCCGATTGTGCGTAAACTGTCGTTCACAGGGTCCACCGAAGTTGGCCGCATCCTGCTCAAGCAAGCCGCCGATCAGGTCATGAAATGCTCGATGGAACTTGGCGGCAACGCGCCATTCATCGTATTTGATGACGCGGACCTTGATGAGGCCGTCATCGGCGCCATCGCCTGCAAATTCCGCAACAACGGCCAGACCTGCGTTTGCGCGAACCGCATCTATGTGCAGGCAGGCGTTTACGATGAATTCGCGGCAAAACTGAAGGTCGCGGTTGAAGCATTGAAGGTAGGCGACGGCCTATCCGACGGCATCACCACTGGCCCGTTGGTTGAGCAAGCGGCTGTCGCGAAAGTGCAAGAACACCTCGACGATGCGCTGTCCAAAGGCGGCACGATCCTGACAGGCGGCAAGCCGCATGCGCTGGGTGGTTTGTTCTACGAGCCAACGATTGTGACCAACGCGACAAAGGACATGATGGTCAGCGTCGATGAGACATTTGGCCCGTTTGCGCCATTGTTTAAGTTTGAAGACGAGGACGATGTGATTGCCTTGGCCAACGACACGATCTTTGGCTTGGCGTCCTATTTCTACGCCAAGGACCTGTCCCGAGTGACCAAGGTCGCAGAGGCGCTGGAATACGGCATCGTCGGCGTGAACACTGGCATCATCTCGACCGAAGTTGCACCGTTTGGTGGCGTAAAGCAGTCAGGCTTAGGGCGCGAAGGCAGCCGCCACGGCATGGATGACTACATGGAAATGAAATATATCTGTACGTCAGTTTAAGATAGGTTGGGGCAGGTTTAACCCTGCCCCGCCAACAGTTTAGGCCGTCATATCAATCACGATTTTACCAACTGCATGGCCATCGGCCAAATGGTCAAAGGCTTTTGCCGCGTCCTCAAATTTGAACGTACTGTCGATCACGGTTTTGAGCTCGCCAGAGACCACCAAATCAGCCAGCGTTTTCAACTGCGCCCCATCGGGATGCATGAAGAACCAGTCGAATTTTACGTCATGCTGGGCCGCAAGACCGTCGGTATCCTGGCCCTTGATCGACACCAAATGCCCACCCTTTTTCAAGACCTTGAAAGAGCGGTTCATGATGTCGCCGCCGACCATATCGAACACGACGTCGTAGTCGGAAATGACCTCATCAAAATTCTCGGTTTTGTAGTCGATCACAAGATCAGCGCCGAGGGATTTCACAAGGTCTGCGTTACGTGCGCTGACTGTCGTCGCGACGAATGCGCCCAAATGTTTCGCCATCTGAATGGCCAATGTGCCAACGCCGCCGGAGCCTGCGTGGATCAGAACCTTCTGGCCCTTTTCCAAATGCGCAAATTCGACAAATGCCTGCCATGCGGTCAGACCAGCAAGCGGGATCGAGGCGGCCTCAAGGTGGCTTAGGCTCGCTGGTTTCAACGCCAGTTCAGCGGCTTTCACACGGGCGAATTCAGCAACGGCACCTTTGTCGTCTTGGTTCGCGCGGGCGTAAACTGCATCGCCAATCTTAAACGTGGTCACGTCTTTGCCGACTTCGGTCACGACACCGCTGACGTCATAACCCATCACAAACGGGAAGGTGAGCGGCATCATATCCTTCATGTAGCCCATGCGCAGGATGTTATCGATCGGGTTTATACTTGCGGCGTGAACCTTGATGATGACGCTATCATCAGCAAGAACAGGTGCCGGAACATCGGCGATTTCTACGGCACCTTCATAGGCGCGGATAATGGCAGATTTCATGGGGGGAGGTCCAATTTTATGTGTAATTTCAAATGGCTTAATACCGCGTGGAGGACTGTGTAGTTAGGCAGGTACGGACCCGATTACGAGGCCGCAGATGCCTTTTTCAAAATAATCTAAGGTCACCGCCAAGGATTGACGTCCGAGGCGCGTCCAACCACCATAATGCGTATGACAACAGCCGACGAAGACTTGGCACTTGCGGCAGCCTCTGGCGATGGGGCGGCTTTTGCTTTGCTGCTTGATCGGCACTACGACAGGCTGTTTGCGTTTTGTTTCAGGCTGACGGGTGCGCGGGCCGAGGCCGAGGATTTGACCCAAGATATCTGCGCTGCCCTGCCTGCAAAACTGGCCAGCTACCAGCGCCGCGCCAAGGTCACCACATGGCTTTACCGCGTCGCCGTGAACGCCGCCCATGACCGCAGACGCAGACGGGCGACCTATGTGAAGGCAAGCGCAGGGTGGGGCGATTGGGAAGTGAACCGCACCGAGACCGCCATCGAGGACGCCGCGAAAATAGACTGGCTCACAACCGCGATGCAAAGCCTCAACGACGACCTGCGTGACACGCTCGCCTTGGTGCTCGACGACATGACACATGCGCAGGCGGCCAAGATTTTGGGAGTGTCCGAGGGCACGATTTCTTGGCGGATATCGGAGGCCAAAAAGCGCCTCAAAGAATTTAAAGAAAAGGAGGATGTGGCATGAGCGACGACCTCGACGATCTGAAGGCTGCGATGACGAGCGCGACACCGTCGCCCGATGGTGCACGCCGTGCCGAAAATCTGGCCCTTGCGCGACAAAATTTCGAGACCCTCCAAGGATCGGCCAAACCGCTGCGTCCAACTTCTGAAAACGGGCAAAACGCCCTTTGGACAGGAGTGAAGACTATGCTGAATACACTGACATCTAAGGGCGCATTGGGCGCCACCACAGCACTTGTGGCGTGCGGGTTTCTGTTTTTGACGCCGACGGGGCAAGATTTGTTGCGTAAGCCAGCACCTATGACTGTAAAACAAGAGACCGAGTCCGCTGCAAAGACCGTCGACACCTTGCGACGCGCTACGCCGCAGCCAGTTCCAGCGCGCCCTAAGGCGTCGTCTCCACTTAGCGAACTACTTACAGACGACAGCGGAGCCGCAGGATTAACCGCGACCACGTCCCCAGCGGACCAGCCCATCGTGCCTGCAAACGATCTCAGCACCATGCAATCATCAGACACAGAGGCCTTCGCAAACGCCGCCGCGAACCCCGTCAAAGTCGTGAGCGAAGAACCCGTTTCGACCTTCTCGATCGACGTTGATACGGCGAGTTATTCGCTTGTGCGCTCTAGCCTGCAAAACGGTTCCATGCCGCCGCATGATGCCGTGCGCGTCGAGGAAATGATCAACTATTTCCCCTATGATTACGCAGGTCCAGAGGCGGGCGAGGCCCCTTTCCGCCCGACCGTCACCGTGATGGGCACACCTTGGAACGCGGGCACGCAGTTGGTGCATATCGGGCTGCAAGGGCGGATGCCTAAGGTGGCGGATCGCCCTGCCTTGAACCTTGTGTTTTTGATCGACACATCGGGGTCGATGTCGGACGCGAACAAACTACCGCTGCTCAAGCAATCCTTCCGCTTGATGCTTGATAACTTACGCCCTGAAGATCAGGTTGCGATTGTCGAATATGCAGGCAGCGCGGGACAGGTTCTGGCCCCCACCGCCGCCTCTGACCGCACGACAATTCTACAAGCGATCCAAGGGCTAGGTGCTGGCGGATCAACGAATGGTCAGGGTGGTTTAGAACAAGCCTATGCCGTGGGCGCGAGCATGGCCGAGGACGGCGAAGTCAGCCGCGTGATCCTTGCCACGGACGGTGATTTTAACGTCGGCATCGATAGCCCTGAGGCGCTGAAGACCTACATCGCGGACAAGCGGGATAGCGGCACTTACCTCAGCGTTTTGGGCTTTGGTCGTGACAATCTTGATGACGCGACCATGCAGGCGCTCGCGCAAAACGGCAACGGCATCGCGGCCTTTATCGACACGTTGTCAGAGGCGCAAAAGGTGTTGGTGGACCAGTTGACAGGGGCGCTGTTCCCGATTGCGGGGGACGTGAAAGTGCAGGTCGAATTCAACCCCGCCGCCGTCGCCGAATACCGTCTGATCGGTTATGAGACGCGGAGTCTGCGCCGTGAGGATTTTAACAATGACACGGTGGATGCAGGCGACCTAGGGGCGGGCCATTCGGTGACCGCGATTTATGAAGTGACACCTAAGGGCAGCGACGCCGTACTCAACGATCCGCTGCGCTATCAGGCGGCAGAGGTGAGCGGTGATGCGGCTGAACTCGGCTTCTTGAAGCTGCGCTATAAGGAACCTGGTGAGGACGTGAGCAAGCTGTTGGAAGTGCAAATTGCACAAGGCACTGCGACCAATTCAGAGGCGCAATTTGCCTCCGCAATCGCGGGTTTCGGCCAGCTTCTAAGCGGGTCCGATTATTTGGGCGATTGGGGCTATGCACAAGCGATTGATCTGGCCACTGCGAACCGTGGGGCTGATGCCTTTGGCTACCGTACAGAGGCCGTGCAACTGATGCGTTTGGCGAAGAGCCTATCAGGGCAATGATGGGTTAAAACCCATCCTACTTGATCCAGCCTAAACTCAACTCGGTGCGATCAGCGGGGATGTATTCGCCGCTGATCCAGCCATTGTAGCCGTCCTTTTTCAACTGCGCAAAAAACGCGTCAAAGTCGATATCACCTTGGTCTGGTGCTGTACGGTGCGGCGTTTGCCCTACCTGCACATGCACCACCACATCGCGGACACGTCCCCAAGTGCCCAACACATCGCCCGTGATTTTCTGCGCGTGATAGGCGTCGAATTGTAGGCGTAAGTTCGGCGCATTTACCTCTTCGACAATCGCCTTGCCCTCGTCGAAATTGCACAAGAAATAACCGGGCATGTCGTCGCGATTAATCGGCTCAATCGTCAGGCTTTGACTGGGTGCCTCTGCCGCAGCCCAACGCAAATTATCAACAAAACAGGCCCGCGCCTCTGCCCCCTCGGCAGCCCCCGCCATGATATGCAAATGCTGCGCGCCCAGTGCCTTTGCGTATCGCGCGGCCCGCTTGAAATCTTGCTGAAACCGCGAGCCGACAACGGCGGCAAAGCCCCGTTCGCCCCCTGTATAATTAGGCGGTGGGCAGTTGATCAGCGCCAGCGGCAATTCATTGCGCGCCATCATGTCGAGCATATCAGGCACCGCAACATCGTATGGAAATAGCACCTCCACCGCGTCAAACCCTGCCTGCTTCGCCGCTCCGAACCGTTCCAAGAACGGCAGCTCTGTAAACAACATCGTCAGGTTCGCGCAGGTCTTCATGCATGCAACTCCGCCGCTGGAATGATCGGGAAGAACGCCCCCTTGGACATCACGCCAAACCAAAGCACACCTTCGACATCTTGCTCTTCTCCAATTTCGACGAGCCTGTAAAACGACTTGCGGTCAATCAGCGCCTCAAGGTTCGCGCGCACCAAAACGTAGGGCGCGGGCTCCCCCGTTTCGGGGTCACGCACCACGCGGATCGGCGCATCTGGCCCCGCCTCCACGAAATCGCCAGCATTGGTTTCAAACACCAGCGCGTCACCTTTGCGGTTGAAATCCACCGCCACAAACGGCGCATCATCAACCGTAATTCCGACCTTCTCGACAGGGGTCACGAGGAAGTAATCATCGCCATCACGGCGTAGAATCGTCGAGAAGAGCTTGACCAGTTCGGGCCGTCCAATCGGCGTACCAAGATAAAACCACGTCCCGTCCCGTGCAATCCGCATATCCAGATCGCCGCAAAACTGCGGATTCCACAGATGCACTGGCGGCAAACCGCCTTTTTTCGCCGCTCGCGCAGCAGTTGCGATACTTTCGGCACTCGGAGTAACGATCTTTTGTTCTGACATTTTTTTTCCCATTGGGGTCATCGCGCTAATCTGTTGTTATAAGCATATAGGCGTAACAGGAGCATTGTCATGGTAAACCCCGATCAATTGGTCACCGATATCGAAAAACTAGGGACCAAATTGGCCGCAGCCCGTGCCAGCATCGGCAAACGGTTCATCGGGCAGCCCCGCGTCGTTGATCTGACCCTCACTGCGTTGATCTGTGGCGGACATGCGGTTTTGGTTGGTTTGCCCGGTTTGGGAAAGACCCGCCTTGTCGATACGCTCTCTACAGTGATGGGCCTGCACGGCAATCGCATTCAGTTCACCCCCGACCTGATGCCTGCCGATATCTTGGGCTCCGAAATTCTTGATACCGCCAAAGACGGCTCTCGTGCGTTTCGTTTTGTCGAAGGTCCGGTGTTCTGCCAGCTTTTGATGGCCGACGAGATTAACCGCGCCTCGCCGCGTACCCAGTCCGCGCTTTTGCAAGCGATGCAGGAAAAGGAAGTCACGATTGCGGGCGAACACCGCCCCCTTGGTGTGCCGTTCCACGTTTTGGCCACGCAAAACCCGATTGAGCAAGAGGGCACCTATCCGTTGCCAGAAGCGCAACTTGACCGCTTTCTTGTGCAAATCGACGTGCCCTACCCTGACCGCGCCACCGAGCGTGACATTCTAATCGCCACGACTGGCACGGAAGAGGAAGAAGCCACGCAAGTCTTCACCGCAGCCGAATTGCTAGAGGCGCAGACGATCCTGCGCCGTATGCCTGTCGGCGATAATATCGTTGAGATGATCCTCGATCTGGTTCGCGCGTGCCGCCCTGACGAGAGTGCATCCGACATCGTGCGCAATGCGGTAAGCTGGGGACCGGGGCCACGTGCGGCCCAAGCGCTGATGCTCACCGTCCGTGCACAAGCGCTACTCGAAGGCCGCCTCGCCCCCTCCGCCGAGGACGTCATGGCAATGGCTGTGCCTGTTCTCGAACACCGTATGGCGCTGTCATTTGCGGCCCGCGCACGTGGTGAAACCGTGACCAGCATCATCAACGCTGTCGCAGCTGAGATCACCAAGGTAAAGGCCGCCGCCGCGTGACAACTTCGCTCGATCTCCGCAGTCAGGCCGAAATCGCCGCCAGCACGCTGCCCGCCCTTTTGGCGGGGGCAGAACATTTGGCAACGACGGTTCTGTTGGGCGATCACGGACGCAGACGCGCGGGTATGGGCGATACGTTTTGGCAATACCGCACGGCCCAAGCGGGCGACGATTTACGCAGCATCGACTGGCGCAGGTCGGCGCGTGCCGACACAAACTTTGTCGCTGACAAGGAATGGCAGATCGCGCAGTCGGTGATGATTTGGGTAGACCAATCGGCCTCGATGTCTTTCGCTTCCGCCGACAATCTGCCCAGCAAATCCACCCGCGCGCGCACTGTCGCACTTGCGACCGCGATCCTGCTGATCCGTGGCGGCGAACGTGTCGGCCTCACTGGCGAAACACTCCCGCCGCGTCGCGGGGGATCCCAAATCACCAAGCTTGCGAATATCCTCTCGCAAGACGAGACCGCCGACTACGGCACGCCCGAAACCTCTGGCATGTTGCCCCATTCACGTGCGCTATTTGTCTCTGACTTCATGGGCAACATCGACGCGTTTGAAACCGCCCTTCTCAAGGCAGCCGATCTTGGCGTCCGCGGCGTCATGCTGCAAATCCTTGACCCACAAGAGGAAACCTTCCCCTTCAACGGGCGCACCATTTTCCAATCCATGCAAGGGGGCTTGCAACACGAAACCCTGCAAGCGGGCGACCTGAAAACCCGCTACCTTGAGCGACTGGCCGAACGCAAAGACCGCCTCACCCATCTCGCCCGCACAACAGGTTGGCAGTTCCACACCCACCACACAAACGCGCCTGCCACCTCCGCCCTTTTGTGGCTCTACCAAGCACTCGCGAGGTCGGTATGACCTCTTTCCTTCTGACCAATACGAACGTTCGGGCCGCCACAAAGGATAGCCTATAATGTGGACACTCGGCCCCCTTGGCTTCATCAGCCCGCTCCTTTTGCTTGGCCTCATCGCGCTACCGATCCTTTGGCTGTTCCTGCGTGCCGTGCCGCCCGCGCCTATCAAACGCCGCTTTCCAGGCGTCGCACTTTTACTCGGCCTTACTGACGCAGAGAGCCAAACTGACCGCACTCCTTGGTGGCTTTTGCTGCTGCGCCTAATGGCTGTTGCGGCCCTGATCGTCGGTTTTGCAGGGCCTGTCTTAAATCCATCAGACAGCCGTGGTGGGGCTGGCTATCTGGTGATCGCGCTCGACGGATCATGGGCTGGTGCGCCTAGCTGGACAGCGCAAATGGACCGCGTGGACGGTTTGCTGACCGAAGCGGCAGCGGCTGACAGACGCGTCGCAATCGTGAACCTCGCCGATCTTCCCGTGGGCGACCTGCCCTTTGCAGCACCCGGCGATTGGCGCAACAAACTTGCCAATCTGCAACCGCAACCTTGGCAACCAAGCGTGGGTAGCATCACGTGGATCGACAATCAGGCTGACAATTTCGAGACCTTCTGGATGTCAGACGGTATCGATTGGGATGGGCGCAACGATTTACTGGCCGCCTTTGAGGCCCACGGCCCTGTCACCGTTTTCCAATCGCCGCGCCCGACCTTTGGCTTGCGTCCCGCACGCTACGATGAGGGCAACATCATCGTCTCTGCCGTGCGCACGCCTATCGGCAACGCCGTTGTTGCACCTGTCACCGCCATCGGCCTTGACCCTGCAGGCGTCGAACGTCTGCTGCAAACGGTGGACCTGAATTTCGCAGCAGGCGAAGCGGTGACCGAGACCGCCCTCGTTTTGCCCCCCGAACTGCGCAACCGGGTTACGCGCTTCGAGATTGCGGGCCAAAGATCCGCTGGCTCCGTGAGCCTGACAGACGACGCGCTAAAGCGCCGTGAAATCGCACTGATTGCTGGCGGTGACGACCGTGAGGGCCTCGATCTGCTCTCGCCGTTGCACTACCTGCGCGAGGCCTTGCAGCCGACCGCCGACATTATTAACGGCACATTGGGTGATGTCCTTCTGGCCAACCCTGACGTGATCGTTCTTGCCGATGTGGCCACACTGACAGGCATTGAGACCGAAGGCCTAATCGACTGGGTTGATCGTGGCGGGATGTTGCTGCGCTTTGCGGGACCGCGCCTTGCCGCTTCCGACCTTGGCACCACCACCGAAGACCCACTTTTGCCTGTGCGCTTGCGTGCAGGTGGCCGTAGTGTCGGTGGCGCAATGAGTTGGGGAGAGCCAAAAGCGCTCGCACCTTTTTCAGAAGATTCCCCGTTCTTTGGCCTGTCCATTGCCGACGAGGTGACCGTCACCAGCCAAGTCATGGCGCAGCCTGATCCAACCCTCGCCTCTCGCGTGATCGCCCAATTGGCCGATGGCACACCGCTTGTGACGCTCAAAGAGCTTGGCCTCGGTCAGGTTGTCCTTGTGCATGTGACAGCCAACGCCGAATGGTCGACTTTGCCGCTCTCTGGCCTGTTTGTGCAAATGCTCGAACGGCTCGCTGTTTCGACACGTCCCGCCACAGTTGAGGCTGAGGCGCTGGCTGGCACGACGTGGTTACCGCGCAATGTGTTGAACGGTTTCGGACAACTGCAAGACGGCACGACCCTTGCTGGTGTTGACGGAGCGTTGATTGCTAAGGGCATTGCGGGCCCTGACCTGACCCCCGGGCTTTATGCGGACGCTGACCAGCAAATCGCGGTCAATGTCATTGCTCCCGACACGACACTCTCAGTCGCCGCATGGCCTGCCCGTATCGTGGTCGAAGGCCTAGGTGTGGTGCGAGAAACCGCCCTCAAAGGCTGGCTTCTCGCCGCAGCACTCGGCCTCCTGTCCGTCGACATCATCGCCTCTCTGCTTGTCGGCGGTCGCCTGCGTGGGCCGCCCGGCGATGTCACCGCAGTGACCCTTCTTGCGTTCATGGCTTTCACCCCCGATGCCCAAGCCCAGTCAGATGACGCCAAAGCCATTGCAGCCACAGCAAACGTCGTGCTGGCCTATGTGCAAACGGGTGATATAGAGACAGACGATATCTCAGCGGCGGGGCTGCTTGGGCTGTCGCAAACGCTTTTCCAACGCACGTCTATCGAGCCTGCAAATCCAGTAGGCGTGAACCTTGAGACCGACGAACTGGCGTTTTTTCCATTCATCTACTGGCCCGTGACCGCAAACCAACCGCTGCCAAGCCGCGAAGCCTTCGGCAAGCTGAACCGCTATTTGCGCACAGGTGGCATGATCCTTTTTGATACACGCGATGCGGATCAGGCACGGTTTGGCTCTGGCAGCCCTGAGGGGCAAAAGCTACAAGCCATCGCGCGCGGCCTCGATATTCCTGCGATTGAACCGATCCCAGCCGACCACGTTTTGACCCGTACGTTCTACCTTTTGCAAGATTTCCCTGGTCGCTACGCCAGCCGCGACATTTGGGTCGAAGCAGCCCCTGTTGGTGCAGAGCAAGCCGAGGAGATGCCGTTCCGCAATCTTAACGACGGGGTCACACCAGTGGTTATCGGCGGCAACGACTGGGCGCGCGCATGGGCCGTGGACGGTAATGGCAACCGCATGTTCCCTGTCGGGCGCGGCACGGCCGGTGAAAAGCAGCGTGAATATGCGCTGCGCTTTGGCGTCAATCTGGTCATGCATGTGCTGACAGGCAATTATAAATCGGATCAGGTGCATGTGCCCGCACTGCTTGATCGACTGGGACAATAGCGCATGACGGAAACTTTGATCCTTGATCCGCTGGTGCCGATGGTGGCGCTTTATGTGCTGGCTGGACTGGCGCTATTTGGCGTGGCTTTGGCGGTTTGGCGCAGACTTGCAGGATGGTGGTTGCGGGCCTTGGCGGCTATCGCGATTTTGGCCGCGGTGGCGAACCCGTCAGTACAATCCGAGGACCGCGCCCCACTAAGCGACATCGTGATTGCCTTGGTCGACGAATCTGCAAGCCAGCGCATCTCCGACCGTCCCGAACAATCAGCAACTGCCTTGGAAACCTTAAGCGGACAATTGGCGCGGATGCCCAATACCGAATTGCGCGTCGTACCTGTTAATGATGCCGAGGGCGACGGTGGCACCGAATTGATGACCGCCCTATCCGCGGCTTTGGCCAACGAGCCGCAAGCCCGCATCGCTGGCATCGTGGCGATCACGGACGGACGCGTGCATGACATGGCCCGCACACCGCCCCTGCCCGCACCGTTCCACACGATCCTGACGGGTCAACCTGAGGATTGGGACCGCAGGCTCGTTGTCTCCAACGCGCCTGCATTTGCGATCATGGGCGAGACGATCACGCTGACTTTGCGGATCGAAGACCAAGGTGCCGCGCCCGAGGCTGGAGCCATCGTACCACTGTCGATCTCAATCGACGGTGACACGCCAATGTCGTTCCAAGTGCCCACGGGCCAAGACATCGAATTGCCGCTGGACTTACCCCACGGCGGCATGAACGTGGTGCAGTTCGCGACCCCGGCTGTGGTGGGCGAGTTGACGGATCGCAACAACGGCGCGGTGGTGCAAATTAACGGCGTGCGCGACCGCTTGCGGGTTTTGCTGGTCTCTGGCGAACCACACGCGGGCGAGCGGACTTGGCGGAACTTGTTGAAATCAGACGCCGCTGTGGACCTCGTACACTTTACCATTCTGCGACCGCCAGAAAAGCAAGATGGCGTGCCAGTGGATGAATTATCCCTCATCGCCTTTCCAACCCGCGAACTCTTCTTGGAAAAGATCACCGACTTTGATCTGATCATTTTTGATCGCTATCGGCGGCGCGGCATTCTGCCAAACGAATACCTCGACAACATCCGCAACTATGTTGAAGAAGGCGGCGCTGTGCTCATTTCCTCTGGTCCCGAATATGGCGGCGCGGAGAGCATATATCGCTCACCTCTGGGGCAAATCCTCCCTGGCGCGCCGACAGCGCGGGTGTTTGAAGAGGGCTT
>Ga0102880_1000131_pt1 | contig 30600 bp, 29 predicted proteins | sample Colrivmeta1549A3_FD_78188 | JGI IMG/M metagenome (GOLD analysis project Ga0102880, IMG submission 78188) | Estuarine microbial communities from the Columbia River estuary - metaG 1549A-3 | ecosystem: Environmental > Aquatic > Marine > Intertidal zone > Estuary | place: USA: Columbia River... | reverse complement strand
TAAACAGTAAAACTTGACATATCTTTATGGGGTGAAAAGAAAAATTGTAACTACCGCAGACGGTTCTAAAACCCTGCAAATAGAAGAATGGCAGGAACAGTACCATTCCATGCATGGTGCCATACAGGAAGCTTATCACGTTTTTATAAAACATGGTTTAGACCTTTTTGAAAATAAGGCTATTGCTATACTTGAAATTGGTTTTGGTACGGGATTAAATGCTTATATCACTTTTTTAGAAGCTCAGGAAAAAGGGCTTAATGTTGATTATTTCGGGCTAGAAGCATACCCAGTAAGTTTCGAAGAAGCTATGTCTATGGAGTATGTGACGTCTTTAAAGGATGCTGACTTTGGCCAAGAAGCTTTTGAGTTAATGCATAAAAGTCCATGGAACGTCCCCGTGAAAATTGCTTCTTTTTTTAATTTATTGAAGCTTGAAAAAAAGTTCCAAGATATTAATGATTCCAATGCGTATGAACTCATTTATTTTGACGCCTTTGGTTTTAGGGTGCAGCCTGAATTATGGTCTGAATCCATTTTTTTGAAAATGTATGCTGCACTGCGTCCAGGAGGCGTTTTGGTGACCTATGCAGCAAAAGGAAGTGTAAGAAGGGCTATGGTCAGTGTGGGGTTTTTAGTGGAACGTTTAGAAGGACCTCCGGGTAAACGTGAAATGCTCAGGGCAACTAAACCTAGATTAAATACTCAAATTTAAATTTTAACTCCTCCTTTTTTAATAGTTATTGTCATGAAAATATTGATTACCGGTGCTACCGGATTAATAGGAAAAGAAATTATTAAACAGTGTCACATAGAGGGCATTAGCACACATTTTTTGACCACCTCAAAAGCCAAGTTGTCTTCTAAAGAAAATGAAAAAGGTTTTCTGTGGAATCCTTCTAAAGGAGCCATTGATTTAAATGCTTTTCAAGGCGTGACACACATCATTAATTTGGCTGGAAGTACCATTGCCCAAAGATGGACAGAGAAAAATAAAGCAGAAATTTTACATTCAAGATTAGACAGTATTAATACACTTATGAAAGGGATTAGGCAATTAGAAAGTCATTCTCTGACCTATTTTTTAGGCACTTCTGCCATAGGATACTACCCATCTGACTTTTCAAAAGAATACCCTTCAGATTGGCATTCTGAAAGTGGCAAAGCGTCCTTTTTAAGAGAAACTGTTTTGGCTTGGGAAGCGGCCAACGAGTCCGTAGCTTCTCTTGGATTAAAGTTGGGCCAACTTAGGATAGGTTTGGTGTTGGATCAGCAAGAAGGTGCCTTACCCCAATTTGTAACACCCATAAAGAATTTTGTGGGTGCTGCTTTTGGAAATGGTAAGCAGTGGCAGTCTTGGATTCACAAGGAAGATATAGCGCGAATGTTTCTTTCTTTAAGCAAAAATGAATTAGAGGGTGTTTTTAACGGTGTAGCCCCCTACCCAGTGATACAAAAGGAATTGGTAGCTGCCATAGCACAACAACTCAATAAGCCTGTTTTACTGCCTAATGTACCTGGTTTTGTTATTTCTTTAATTCTTGGTGAAATGGCACAACTGGTCTTAGAAAGCCAAAAAGTGCAATCTGATCAATGGCTCGCTTTAGGTTTTGAATTTCATTTTCCTACTTTGCCTGAGGCACTTAGAGATTTGTTGTGATTCAAAGCGATAAAAGGAATGACATTTTGGCATTTTTAAAGCTTTGGCAGTACTTTTGAATAGTAGATTACAAATATTGAATCACATGAGTAAAGAGAATATAGATGCTGCTGCATCTGACCAAAATGAAGTTCAAGATACAGAGATGACTTCACCAGAAAATAGCCAAGGATCTCAGCAAGATAATAATAGCGAATTTAATGACGCTGCTATTGAAGACAGTCCAGAATCAGCTTTAGAAAAGCTAGAGAAAGCAGTAGCTAGCGAACAAGATAAATTTTTAAGGCTTTTTGCTGAATTTGAAAATTATAAAAAGAGAACCTCAAAAGAGAGAATGGATCTTTTTAAAACAGCCAACCAAGAGGTTATTGTTGCTATGTTACCGGTGGTCGATGACTTTGAAAGGGCTATGAAAGAATTGTCTAAAGACCAAGACTCAGAGCTTTACAAAGGTGTGGGTCTTATTCAGAATAAATTTTTAGGGATACTTAAAAACAAAGGTTTAGAAGAAGTAGTTACCGCTGCGGGTGATACTTTTGATTCTGAAATGCACGATGCAATTACTCAGATTCCTGCGCCTAACAAGAAAATGAAGGGAAAAATTATAGATGTAATTGAAAAAGGTTTTCAATTAGGAGATAAAATTATTCGTCACCCAAAAGTAGTAGTTGGAAACTAATTAAGTTTTATGAAAGAAGATTTTTATGACATATTAGGTATTTCTAAAAGTGCCACAGCTGCAGAGATTAAAAAGGCTTATAGGAAAAAAGCCATTGAGTACCATCCAGATAAAAATCCTGGAGATTCAAAAGCAGAAGAGCTTTTTAAAAAATCTGCAGAGGCTTACGAAGTTTTAAGTGACCCTAATAAAAAAGCCAAATACGATCAGTATGGTCACCAAGCATTTGAAGGTGGATTTGGTGGCGGTGGCGGAATGAATATGGATGACATATTTAGCCAATTTGGTGATGTTTTTGGTGGTGCCTTTGGAGGTGGATTTGGTGGATTTGGCGGCGGCGGCCAGCGAAGGGCTAAAGGGAGTAACCTAAGGATTAGGGTGAAACTAAATCTTGAGGAGGTAGCACAAGGGGTAGAGAAGACCGTAAAAGTCCGAAGAAAAAAGCAGGCAGATGGGGTTACTTATAAGACTTGCGCCACTTGTAATGGTCAGGGTCAAGTCACTAAAATTGCCAACACCATATTGGGTAGGATGCAAACGGCTGCAACCTGTAGTAGCTGTAGTGGAAGTGGGCAAATTATAGATTCCAAACCAAATGATGCTGACGCTCAAGGAATGGTCGTTCAGGAAGACACTGTGAGTATTCAAATACCTGCAGGAGTAGAAGATGGAATGCAGTTAAAAGTTGGAGGGAAAGGCAATGATGCTCCTGGAAATGGCGTTCCTGGTGACTTAATAGTTGCCATTGAGACTTTAGAGCATGAGACCTTGAAAAGAGAAGGAGACAACCTTCATTATGATTTATATATCAGTTTATCAGACGCCGTATTGGGGACTTCTAAAGATATTGATACTGTTTCTGGTAAAGCCAGAATCAAACTTGAGCCGGGTCTTCAGTCTGGCAAAATATTAAGACTTAGAGGCAAAGGTATTAAGAGTATTAACGGTTATGGAGCCGGAGATTTATTGGTGCACGTCAATGTATGGACACCAAAAGAACTGAATAAAGAGCAAAGGGCCTTTTTTGAAAAGATGCAAGGAGATGAAAATTTTGAGCCAAAGCCTGAAAAATCGGATAAGTCATTTTTTGAAAAGGTAAAAGATATGTTTGCTTAAACCTTTTTTATTGTTTTATAGAGAATTTATGTATATTTGGTTTTTACTTAATAGTACATCTATTAGGTAATTCTTTTTCATAGCAATTTTTTTTCCCATCCTTAGAACTCGTTTTAAGGGTGGGTTTTTGTTTTTAAAGGCCCCTTGGTGTCAGTTTATTTACTTATTTTAGAAGCGTAAACAATTCTTATGAATGCGATTCAGAAATTTTTAGGGCTTATAAAAAATGCACTGACTACCCCATTGTTCCCATCGGATACAATTCATATTACCATAGGGACTATTCTTTTAATTATAACAGCCCTAATTTTTGTAAGTTATCTTTTGAAGCTTATTAAAAAGATTGTTAATGCAAAATTACCTGAAGAAGACAAAAATAAGTTTGCAAGCATATTTGGGTTTTTAAAGTATCTCTTTTATATACTGGTTACGATAACGGTCTTACATTCTTCCGGTATTGATCTCACTGTTTTTCTTACAGCCTCTGCCGCTTTATTTGTTGGTCTTGGTTTTGCACTTCAATACTTATTTCAAGACATTATTTCAGGTATTTTGATCATTTTAGATCAATCACTACACGTTGGAGACATTATTGAAGTAGATCAGAAGGTGGGTAAGGTATTTGAAATTAAATTGAGAACCACCAGAGCCATTACCAGAGACGACAAGGTGATAGTCATTCCAAATCATATTTTCCTAACAAACAGTATTTTTAATTATACGCAAAACCATAAAACAACCCGTGAAAAGGTCACTATAGGCGTGTCTTATGCATCAGATATAAATTTAGTGACTGATTTACTGGTGTCAGTTGCTGTAGCTCAAAAAGGCGTCTTAAAATCTCCTAAACCTTTTGTTTTATTTGATGATTTCGGAGATTCCGCCCTGGTATTTTCGCTGCACTTTTCTATTGCAGATTCTTTCACGGATCCCAAGTTGAAAAGTGAGATTCGTTATAAAATTGCAGCGATTTTTAAAGATAATAAGGTGTCCATTCCATTTCCACAAAGAGATGTTCACCTGTATAAACATCCCTAAATGAATTCAAATATTCTTGTTGTTGAAGATGAAGCAGCTATTAGTAGGGTGCTTGTAAAAATACTATCAGAAGCCTTTGAGACTTATGAAATAGAGGCTGCCTTTGATGGGCAATCTGCTATTGAAATGATTCAAAGCAAGGACTATGCCTTAGTTTTATGTGATATTAAAATGCCTAAAATGGATGGGGTAGAAGTGCTTATTAAAGCTAAAGAAATTGCGCCATTTACTTCATTCATTATGATATCTGGTCATGGCGATCTTGAAACTGCTGTGGAAACAATGCGATTGGGTGCTTTTGATTATATTTCAAAACCGCCTGATTTAAACAGGTTGTTGACCGCTGCAAGGAATGCCCTTGAGAAAAAAGATTTATTGGTTGAGAATACTTTGCTCAAACAAAAAGTATCTAATGGATATGAAATGATCGGTAAAAGTGAAGTCATATCTCATGTGCAACAAATGATTGATAAAGTAGCTCCAACAGACGCAAGGGTTTTGATTACTGGCCCTAATGGAAGTGGAAAAGAATTGGTTGCCCATTGGATTCACCAAAAAGGGCCTAGGCTAACAGCAGCCTTTGTAGAGGTGAATTGTGCTGCTATTCCTTCTGAACTTATTGAAAGTGAATTATTTGGTCACGTAAAAGGGGCTTTTACCTCTGCTGTAAAAGATCGGTCAGGAAAATTTGAAATGGCACATGGGGGTACCCTATTTTTAGATGAGATAGGGGATATGAGTCTTTCTGCTCAGGCTAAAGTACTTAGGGCTTTACAAGAGCAAAAAATCACTAGGGTAGGCTCTGATAAAGACATTAAAGTAGATGTGCGGGTTTTAGCTGCCACTAATAAAAACCTTAAAGAAGAGATTAAGGAAGGGCGTTTTAGAGAAGATTTATACCACCGTTTGGCCGTAATTATTATTGATGTACCGGCTTTAAATGAACGAAAAGAAGACATTCCATTGCTGATTAATCATTTTTCAAATCAAATAGCCAATGCTCAGGGTGCCCAACCCAAAGTTTTTTCACAAGAGGCCATTAGTGCGCTACAGTCTTATGATTGGACTGGAAATATTAGAGAATTACGCAATGTTGTTGAGCGACTGTTAATTTTAGGCGCTACTGAAATAAGCAGTGAAGACGTGCGTTTATTTGCTTCTAAAAATTAAAATAGATAATATGAAATTGAGACTAATTATTCTGTTCACTTTTTGTGGCATCGGCCTTCAGGCCCAAGAAAATTTAGATAATTCCTTTATTAAAAGTATCTATGATACTGCACTAAGTGAGAGTAGGTCATACGATTGGCTGAACCATTTGTCCAACCAGATTGGAGGGCGTTTGTCTGGATCGGTTCAAGCAGAACAGGCAGTAGATTATACCTATAAAGTGATCGAAGATTTGAAGCTAGACAAGCTTTGGAAGCAAGAAATAACCGTACCAAAGTGGGTGAGGGGAACCCCTGAATTTGCCTATATGGAATTGTCTCCTGGGGCAACTACGAACATTCCTATTCTAGCATTGGGTGGATCTGTGGCCACACCTTCTTTAGGAATCAAAGCGGAACTTATTGAAGTGACCTCTTTGGATGAATTGAAAACATTGGGCAAAAAAGCCATTTCTGGTAAAATAGTTTTTTTCAATAGGCCTATGGACCCTAAAATGATCAATACATTTAATGCTTATTCAAAAGCGGTGGATCAAAGGTCTAAGGGCGCAGCTGAGGCTGCTAAATATGGTGCTCTAGGTGTTATAGTGAGGTCTATGAATTTAAGATTAGATGACTTTCCTCACACTGGTGGTATGTCTTATGGTGGCCTTTCTGACGCCATGAAAATTCCTGCTGCAGCGGTCTCTACAAACCATGCAAATTTTTTAAGCACTACCCTAAAATTAAATCCTTCTTTGAAATTTTATTTCAAACAAAATTGCAGAACACTTGCAGATGTGCCTTCTCACAATGTGATTGGAGAAATTAGGGGCAGTGAATTCCCTGAGGAAATTATTGTTATTGGTGGGCATTTAGATTCTTGGGATGTAGGAGATGGTGCCCATGACGACGGTGCAGGTTGCGTGCAAAGCATGGCTGTTTTAGAGATACTAAAGAAGCTAAATTACACCCCAAAAAGAACGATTAGGGTAGTGATGTTTATGAATGAAGAAAATGGACTTAGGGGAGGAACAGCTTATGCCAAAAGAGCCGTTGAGCTGGGGGAGCAACATTTATTCGCCCTTGAGAGTGACTCTGGGGGCTTTACACCTAGGGGTTTTTCCTTTGATGCGTCTGCTGCAAACATGCCACAAATCATGGAATGGAAAGTGCTATTTGAACCTTATATGGCCCACACTTTCACAGAAGGTGGTTCGGGCGCAGATATTGGACCTTTAAAAAATGAGGGCATTGTTTTGGCCGGATTGAGGCCAGATTCTCAGCGTTATTTTGACCACCACCACGCAGCTACAGATACTTTTGATGCGGTGAATAAGAGAGAGTTGGATATGGGGTCAGCAGCAATGACTGCCCTGGTATATTTATTTGATCGCTATGGTTTAGAAGCTGCTGAAATTAAATAGAATTCTTATATTTGCCCTTCATTAAAAAAAGTGATTATGCAAGACGGAATTTACGCCAAATTCAATACCTCTAAAGGCGCTATTACAGTAAAATTAACCCATGACAAAACACCTGGTACTGTAGGTAACTTAGTGGCATTGGCAGAGGGAAGTTTAGAAAATAATGTAAAACCACAAGGAACCCCTTACTACGATGGATTAAAATTCCATAGGGTTATTCCAGATTTCATGATTCAAGGGGGGTGTCCTTTAGGAACAGGAACTGGTGACGGTGGATATAAGTTTGACGACGAATTTCACCCAGATTTAACACATAATGGACCTGGTGTATTGTCAATGGCTAATGCTGGACCAGGGACCAATGGAACGCAGTTTTTTATTACGCATATAGCGACCCCTTGGTTGGATAATAAACACACTGTTTTTGGACATGTGGTAGAAGGACAAGATGTTGTAGACGCTATTGCACAAGGAGACACTTTAGACATTTTAGAGATTGTAAGGGTTGGAGCATCAGCTGAGGCTTGGAATGCGGTAGAAGCTTTCAGAACTTTTGAGGGATCCAGAGAAAAGCGTTTGGCTGAAGCTAAAGCGGCTCAAACAGATGCTTTGGATCAAGTATCAGCTGGTTTTTCTGAGACTGCTTCTGGATTGAGATATCAGATTATTCAAAAAGGTACTGGTGCTAAAGCGGAAAAGGGTCAGCAAGTTTCAGTGCATTATCAAGGTGCACTAATAGATGGAACTGTTTTTGATTCTTCCTATAAAAGAAAAGAGCCTATTGAATTTCAATTGGGTATTGGTCAAGTAATCTCAGGTTGGGATGAAGGCTTACAATTATTGCACGTAGGTGATAAAGCCCGATTTGTAATTCCATCTGATTTGGCATATGGAAGTGCTGGTGCTGGTGGTGTTATTCCTCCAGATGCTATTTTGGTTTTTGATGTAGAGCTTGTAGGGGCTAAGTAATATAAAATTTTTGCTGACAATACCAAAGTATACTGGCAACACCACAGCAGAAATGGTGTTGTCAGTAATAATGAGGATTTTAAAATCCAAGCCTCGCGAGGCTTTAAGTGTTTTAACTTCATAAAAAAAGCCTGTCCAAATGGACAGGCTTTAGTTTTTTGAAAAGGTTGTATATGATTAGATCACTTTAACGTTTACCGCATTCAATCCTTTTTTTCCTTGCTCAAGTTCGAATTCTACTTCATCCCCTTCACGAATCTCATCGATTAAACCTGAGATGTGTACGAAATGTTCTTTACCTGCTCCTTCTTCACTGATAAAACCGAATCCTTTGGTGTCGTTGAAGAATTTTACTGTTCCTTTGTTCATTACTAAAAATTAAAAAATTATATTAGTTGCAAATGTAAGATATATATTTATAAATCCTTTCAATTAAGTGACTTATATTTTTAATTGCCTAAAAATAATACATAATTCTACTAAATGAGTGCCTCAAATTTTGACCCAATAGTATTTCCAATTGGGGAGTATGCGCCTGTAGGTCAGTTTAATCGCCTACAAATAAACGAATGGATAGCGGAAGTGGATCAGTTACCTACTTTACTTGCAAAGCTATCTAGTCAGTTCAAAGAATCATTTTTAGATAGCTCTCTTAGATCTGGCGCATGGACCATAAGACAACTCATTCATCATATTGCGGACAGTCACCATCATGCGTATACCCGGTTTAAATGGACCCTCACTGAAAATGAACCAATGATAAAAGCTTATGATGAAAAAGCTTGGTCTGCGCTTTCAGATGCAACAGCACCCATACAACTCTCTTTAGACCATCTTAGTTCAGTACACCGTAAGTGGGTTTTTTTATTAGAGAAAATGAATGAGAATGACTTTAGCAAGCGTTTTCAACATCCAGAGACCAAGTCTTTTCATTTTTTGTATGATTATTTAGGGGTTTATGCCTGGCATGGCAACCACCATCTGGCTCAAATAAAGGAGGCTTTTGCAAGATTTAATCATAATTGATATTTTTAAAATAAACCTAAATTTTTAACACAATACCTATGGAGTCCAATCAGATAACTTGGGGAGATTTTGAAAAAGTAGCTATCCGTGTTGGTACAGTTATAGATGCATTAGATTTCCCTGAGGCACACAAACCAGCCTTCAAACTTTTTATTGATTTTGGGGTACCTACGGGTGTACTGAAAACGTCTGCTCAAATCACCAAGCTTTACAGTAAAGAGGAATTGATTGGAAAACAACTCATAGCGGTTGTTAATTTTCCAGAAAAGCAAATTGCCCATTTTAAAAGTCAATGTTTGGTTTTGGGTGCAGTGAATGGAGACGAGGTTACTTTACTACAGCCTATGTCTAAAGTTAAGAACGGATTAAAAATTTCATAATATTGTTGGAACAAGCACAGATTAACTTTAATAATGACAGTATTTGGGTATTAAATATAGCCCTAGCTTTTGTGATGTTTGGAATTGCTTTATCTATTGATTGGCGCGATTTTAAACCAGTTGTTTTAAAGCCAAAGGCACTCATTGTGGGTGTTGCGAGTCAATTTTTAATTTTTCCTATAATCAGTTTTTTACTTGTTCTGTTTTTAAAACCGGCCCCTAGTATTGCTTTAGGAATGATTTTAGTCGCTGCATGTCCTGGAGGAAATATCTCTAATTTTATCACTCATTTTTCAAAAGGGAATGACGCCTTGTCAGTTAGTTTAACGGCCATTGCGACACTTTTAGCCGTAGTAATGACCCCTTTAAATCTTGCTTTTTGGGGTAATTTGTATGAACCCACTTCAGTTATTTTGAAATCTGTGTCGGTGGAGCCCATTGAAATGGTAAAATTAGTGGGTTTGATTTTGGGAGTTCCGTTGATTTTAGGGATGTTTATTCATGAAAAATTCCCTCTTTTTGCCCAAAGGACGTCTATTGTCATGAAAAAACTTTCCCTGCTTTTTTTAATAGCCCTTATCTTTCTGGCTCTGGGAAAAAACTTGGAGGCTTTTGAGCGCTATGTAATGGAGGTTTTTTGGTTGGTGTTACTTCACAATTTTGTTGCTTTTGCTACAGGTTTTAGCTTGGCTAAATGGTGGGGACTATCTTGGAAAGACACCAAGACAATTACCATTGAAACAGGCATTCAAAATTCAGGACTTGGCCTACTCTTGATATTTACTTTTTTTGATGGTTTAGGGGGCATGGCTATATTAACTGCTTTCTGGGGAATTTGGCATTTGATTTCTGGCTTGTTGTTGGGGACTTTTCTTAGAAATTATCCCACTTTAAATAAGGAAGCTTATGAATAGTGTTCAAAATCAGGTGACCAATTCAGTCAAAGCTTTGGTTCGATTTGCATTATGGTGTTATTTTAAACGCATTACATTGATTGGTTTTTCCAAAGAAAACCATGCCAAGCCTGTGATTTATTTGGGCAACCATCAAAATGCTTTGATAGATGCTTTACTGATCGCTACAACAACAAGGAGGAAGACTACTTTTCTCACAAGATCAGATGTGTTTAAAAATCCTTTGATTGGACGTCTATTAAGGTATATAGGTATGTTACCCATATATAGATTTAGAGATGGTGTAGACACCCTTTCTAAGAATACCCCCATTTTTAATCGTTGTGGGGAAATACTCCATGACCATGAAGCCATATTAATTTTTCCTGAGGGAAATCATGGCTTAAAAAGGAGGGTGAGACCCTTAAAAAAAGGTTTTATTAGCCTTTTAACACACCGCTGGTCTAGGGACAAGCAGCCTGTTTATTTATCTCCTATTGGTGTGAATTATAAAAATGCAGTTCGTTTTCCAGATTGTGCGACGCTCGTTTATGGCAAAGCCTTTCAAGTAAATCCCTTTGAACCTACCCCAGATAGCATACAATCCCTTTTGAATCAGCTGCACCAGCAATTGTCCGTTTTGACCACCCACATTCCTGAATCCTTAGAGGTTTATTACGATCAAATTGAAGCTGGTTTAGAGAAAGGCGGCCAATTATTTTTAAATCCTATTAAAGCCAATAATATAATAGCACAATTCGAAAGAGCACTGCATATAGATCCATCTGGAGTTGCAGCCAATGATATATGGCTTAAAGTTAATTCTGAAAAAAGCATTTCTTTTTTTCAGAAAGCCTGTAGCTTAATTTCCAAGTTTCTTTTCGAATGTTTAAATATTGTACCAATTTCTATATGGCGTTTGTTTTTAAAGCCAGGTATAAAGCAGCCTGAATTTGTGAGTACGGCTAGATTTGGCTTTTCGTTATTGTTCTTTCCCGCTTACTTTTTACTACTATTTATTTTGATTGCAGTATTTTCCAAAAATTTAGGGATGGCTTTAGCCATCCCTATGATTCATTTTATACTGAATATTATATTCGTAAAAAAATACGCTAACCCATTACATTAAAGGGCTGAAGAATATTGCATTGGCTAGGAACTTATTTGTTCCGTACCAAAAGGCTCTAAAATTAGTATTGTCCGTAAATAAGATCACATTTCCTCTACCGAGACCAGATACTTTAAAGGGTACCGTATTAGGAATTAAGGTGGTATTTACTTTAGAGTGGTATCCGCTTAAAAGCGGTGAAGAAGTGTATTGAATAGGGTTGTTGAAACTTTGCTTGTCTGCTTCTATATAAACATTTGTTTTTCTAAACATGGCTACATAAGCATTGTGATACCCGTAGTTGATTGGGTGACTCAGATCTAACTTGGCTTCGAAAATAGCGCCGCCAGTTTCTTGTGCGCCATAGAAATTCTCCCTGTCTTCATAAGATATTCCTTTAGCCTCCAAAGGAGTACTCTTAAATGTTAGGTCCATAAATTCATTTTTAGAGATCCATTTGGCGGAATTTTTGTACGCAATTAGGGTGCCTCCATCTTTAACCCATTCTTTAATTTTATCTGAAGCAGAAGAATTTAATGCACTTCCGTACATGTTTGGAACAATCAGGGTGGTGTATCTAGATAGGTCTACCCTGTTAAAGTATTCAATATCTATTTTGGTGAGTTTCATGTCGTATCTCTGGTCAAATAGGTGCCAGATTTCTCCTGCGTCATAAGAAGCAGTGCCATTACCAACAACAATGGCTACGGAGGCCTTTTGAAGTGCCTCAAAATTATTACTTCCCAGATCTATTCCATTGCTTAAACCAGTGCCTACCCCTTTTATTCTAATATGAGCGTCTGCAGCAATTTCTGACAAGAATTTGTGTATTTCATTGGCAGATAAAGATTGATTGGCTACTGGAATCATGATAGTACCGTAATCGTATTTTATGCCCTCTAATTCAAATGCTCTTTTGGCTACTTTGGCCCTAAGTCCTTTGTTTAATATTTTGTTTAAGGCTTTTGGCGTGTAATATTCATGCCATTCGAAGAGGTATGCATACTGAGATGAGTCGCTAATAGTTCCCTCTGAAACCGGAATTTCGTTTACCTCAGACCCTGCTTCATTTAGGTTGTTTGTAGTAGTGTAAGCAACATTGAAAGCGAGTGGAAATGTCCATGCAGAAATATCGTAAAACAAACTGTCTGAAAAAGTAGTTCTTTTTTCAAACATGGCTTGTATTAAAGTGTTGTTCTGTTGGTTTAATGGGACTACATAACTATATCCCTTTTTGAATTTTTTTCCATTGATAACAGCATCTCTTTTGAGCTCATGAAATTTAATTTCTTGCCTGTGAAGAATTTCAGCCAAGTGGTTTGTTTTAGCAGCATCCTTAGTGTCACCAAATACAATAGCTTTTTGCTTTTCTTTAGCAGCCAATGTCCTTGTATTTGAAAAGAAGTCTCTCTGGTAGTTTAATATTTTTTCCCTCATTCCCTGAGCTGCAGCTACAGTAGACAAGGCAGTCGTGAATTGATTTCTAATGGTGAACGGAAAGGTGATTATGCCATTTTCACTTTCTTGTATATGCCCTCTAGAACTACCTTGTTCAAAAAGGATTCCAATACTGCCATTAATATCTGGGAAAGTAGAGCCCTTTCCGTAATAATAGTCGTCGTAGTTTTCTTCAGAATAATACAAAGAACCAATTTTATCTAGTGCTTTGGCGTGGTAAGCGCCTATTTCTGCGGTAAGTTCTTGGTTAATCGCAGGGGTTAATGGGTGTACTCTTGTGGGTTCTCCTGGTTGGAAGAAAAAAGTGGAATTGGTTCCCATCTCGTGGTGATCGGTAAGTATGTTTGGTTTCCATGCGTGAAAACTTTTTATTCTTGCCCTACTTTCTGGTAATTGAACTGGAAGCCAATCTCTATTCATGTCAAACCAATAATGATTGGTCCTTCCTCCTGGCCATACCTCATGATACTCCCTTTCATTTGGATCTGGATTGAGTAAATGACTTCTATTGGTGTTGGCCCAATAGGCAAATCTTTGCAGTCCGTCAGGATTAAATGAAGGGTCCATTAAAATGACCGTGTTGTTTAATATAGCGTCTATTTCTGGCCCCTGAGCTGCAGCCAAATAATAGGCGTATGCAAGCCCTGCGTTTGCACCACTGGGTTCATTTCCATGAATTGAAAAGCCCTGATACACTACTATGGGCATATTTTCAGTAGCTAAATTTTGTCCTTCTGAAGTGGTTAAAGCCAAGTGTTGCGCTCTAATTGACTCAATATTAGTATGATTTTTGGGACTGGTTACTGTGAGAAGTAATAATGGCCTACCTTCAAATGTAGTGCCCCTATTCTCCATATTTATTCGATCAGAAGAAGCTGCCAAGGCCGTCATGTACTGCACTAATTTGTCGTGTGTAACATGCCATTCTCCCACTTCATGTCCTATTACCTCTTTTGGTGTGGGTATTTCTGGGTTGTAGGATATGTTGTTTGGAAGGTAATAACCTAAGTCAACGGCTTGTTGCGCAAAAATGCTAAACGGTAAAAAGAGCATAAAGCCCAATAGAAATTTCTTCATGGAATTGGTTTTGAAGGGTTACTTAAGGTATAAAAATAAGAAAAGGGCCTCTATTGAGGCCCTTTTACATACTTAAATTTTCGTTGAAAATTAAATATCATCAAAATCTACTTCTGTAAAAGAAGAAGTAGGGGTGTCTTCAATAGACTTTTCTTCAGTATCTTCTGAAGCAATGTCTTCAAATGATTCTTTTTTGAAATCTGATTGGTGTCTTTCAGAGATAACCTCCGAACCTTTGTTGTCTATGATGAAATCCATCATTTCGTCCATGATTTCTTTAAATGCAGTGAAGTCTTCTTTGTACAAATAAATCTTGTGCTTCTTGTAATGGAAAGATCCGTCGTCGTGCGTAAATTTCTTACTCTCTGTAATAGTTAAATAGTAATCTCCGGCTTTAGTGCCTCTTACATCAAAAAAATAAGTTCTCCTTCCAGCTCTTAAAACCTTTGAGTGTATCTCTTCTTGTTCCATGGATTCTTTTGCGTACATCTGTTCTGTTTTTGCAAGTGCATTGTTCCCATCAAAATTGGAAAAAAAATGTTTATGTTACAACATTTTTCGGGTTTTCTTTATGGGTAGATTGTCCTTCGTAAAGTGCTTTATAATAGCCGTTTATGTCAATTAATTCTGAATGCGTACCCTCTTGAATTTTTTTACCATCCTCTAAAACGATTATTTTGTCTGCATTTTTAGCTGCGGAAACCCGGTGACTTACAATGATCGTTGTTTTGTGGGTAGACGCTTTTTTAAGCGCATTTAATATGGCTTCCTCAGTTTCTGTATCTACAGCAGAAAGACAGTCGTCAAAAAGATATATTTCTGGGTTTTTTATGAGTGCTCTAGCAATAGAAACCCTTTGCTTCTGACCACCACTTAAGGTAATGCCTCTTTCTCCTAGAATGGTTTCGTAGCCTTTAGAGAATGCTATAATATTGTTGTGTACTACGGCTTGTTTGGCTGCAGTTTCAATATCTGATTGGGAGGCTTGCTCTTTGCCAAAAGCAATATTCTTAGCGATGGTATCTGAAAAAAGAAAAGCGTCTTGAGGGACTGCGCCTATTGCATTTCTGAGTGAAGAAAGGGGGGCTTTTTTAATGGATACACCGTCTATGGTGAGTGTTCCACTATCTATGTCATACATCCTACTGATTAATTCTAGGACAGTAGATTTACCTGAACCAGTTTTTCCTAAGATGGCTAGGGTTTGGCCTTGTTTCACTTCAAAAGACAAATCTTGGATGGCTTTAATCCCAGTGTCTGGATAGGTAAAGCTAACACGATCAAATACTATATTACCCTTTATATCTAGGGGTCCTTCTGACTCATCTACTATGGCTGGTTCAGTTTTTAGAAATTCATTGATTCTAGTCTGTGAGGCCTCTGCTTGTTGTATAATAGAGGTAAGCCAGCCAACAATAGCTACGGGCCAAGTAAGCATATTGACATAGATAATAAATTCAAGGATCAATCCAATAGAGCTTATTTCACCACTGATGTACTGTTTACCACCTATATATATGACAAATAAATTACTCACCCCAATCATTAAGATCATTAGGGGAAAGAACCAAGCATTAACTCTAGCAAGGTCCAAGCTTTTTTGTCTTCCTGTATTGGCTAAAACAACCAATTCATTGTTTGTGCGCTCCTCTAAGCCGTAGGCTTTAATCACCGATATTCCTGAAAAACGTTCTTGAGTAAATGTAGATAAAGAAGAAAGGAAGGTTTGGACCGCCGTACTTTTTTTGTGAATGATTTTACTGATTTTATAAATGAGCACAGATAAAAAGGGCAGTGGAAGTAAGGTGTAAGCGGCTAAAGTAGGTGCTTTAATAAACATAAGTGGAATAACACAGCCAAATAGCGTCAAGGTTTGAATACCATACATAATTGCAGGGCCTGCATACATTCGGACTTGGCCAACATCTTCACTGATTCTATTCATAAGATCTCCAGTACGGTTGTTCTTGTAAAAGGCTAAATGTAATTTTTGATAGTGGTCAAATATTTCATTTTTGAGATCTCGTTCTATATATCTAGAGATGTTTATTATTGTTTGACGCATTAAAAACGTAAAAAAACCTGAGAGTAGTGCGGCACCAATAATGATGAGAATATATTCGAGTAAAATCCCTTTGACTAGACTCACATCTGCATTGGTCTCTGATAGATATTGCTCCACTGCTTGAACAGATTTATTTATGAAAGGAGGCATTACAAGAGAAAAAACCCTTGCTACAATAGTGATTAAAATACCTAAAAGGAGTTTTAATCTATATTTTCTAAAGTATTTATTGAGGTGACGCAGTTCCTTCATGCCTGAGTATTAGGGCTTCAATTTAAGCCAAACAAATATAAGGTTTATGAAATTTATAAAGCAGAGAATTAAGCGAATAATATTATCCAATAAGGGTTTGCTATCTATAAATAAGTAGTATTTTTGCCTCCGAGTTTTATCCATTAAAAAAGTTCTTTATCATGCTCACAAGGAGGCACATTCGAGTAAAAGTAATGCAAGGTTTGTACGCTATGACACAAACCACAGAAGACACCTTAGATAAGGAAAAGAAATTCCTAAGCCTTAGTATGGAAAAGATGGGAAGCCTCTATTTACTTCATTTGAGTCTATTTATTGAGCTTCAAGCTAGGGCTGCAGATCATTTGATTTTATCTTCTAAAAAATACATTTCTTCCTCAGCAGATTTAGACCCTTCTAAAGCAAAGTTCTCAAATAACTTGGTGTTGGCTCAGATCAAAAACAATGAAGCGATCAATAGCGCTATTGCTGCTAGAAAACTCAATACTTGGTATTTACATGAAGAATATGTCAAAATTATCTTCAAGGAAATTGTGGAGAGCGCTGCTTACAGCGAGTACCTAAAAAATTCAGAAAATACTTATGAAGAAGATCTGGCCTTTGTGATTAAGATCTTTAAAGAAATTATAGCGCCCAATGACAAAGTGTATGATTTTTTAGAAGACCATACCATCACTTGGGCAGACGACATGCCCATTGTGAATACTTTTTTGCTAAAGCAGTTAAAAAAATTAACGCCAAAAGTAATTGGATCAGATTTTATTAAGGACCTAGCTATTTTAGAAGACGACGCTGAATTTGCTCAAAATCTATTGGTTAAAACAGCACTTAAAGAAAGTATTTTAGCCAAAGAGACAGCAGACAAAACCCCTAAATGGGATAAGGATAGAATTGCAGACATAGATGGTATTTTATTAAAAATGTCTATTTGCGAATTACTTTTCTTTCCTTCTATTCCAGTAAGGGTTACCATCAATGAGTACCTAGAGATTGCCAAAGAATATTCTACACCCAAGAGTAGTATTTTTATTAATGGAATATTAGATTCCTTATCAAAAGAGTACAAAGACCAAGGAAGGCTTGAGAAAGTTGGACGTGGTTTGTTGTAAATAATTTTTATATTCGTATTTCATAATTTTAAAACATCCAGATCATGAAAAAAATTAGCTTAATCGCACTTGTATCTATTTCACTAATCACTTTCTCATGTAAAGAGAAAGCGACTGAGAAAATTGAAAATGCCAATGTAGAGGCTGCAGCAGTAAGAGACGCTTCTGCCAATAAAATGGCGGTAATGTCTTTTGACAAAACCTTCCATGACTTTGGACAAATCACACAGGGAACCCCCCAACAAACGGTATTTACTTTTACCAATACTGGAGACGCTCCATTAATTATTACAGACGCTACTTCTAGCTGTGGATGTACTATTCCAGATTACCCAAAAAACACCCCAATTGCACCCGGACAGCAAGGGCAAATGGTAGTGAATTTTAATGGTTCAGGACAAAACCAAGTCACTAAAACAATTAATGTACAGGCCAACACAGCCAACGGTAGTGAGTTATTAAAAATTCAAGCCTTTGTTTTAGCGCCAAACGCTGCATCTGTTCCGTCTTATTAATCAATACTAATATTTTTACTATTCTATGGAAGCATTAAATCAATTTTTACCTTTAGCCTTAATTGTCGTAGTGGGTTATTTTTTTATGATCCGACCACAAATGAAGCGTCAAAAGGATGAAAAGAAATTTTCAGCTGCTTTAGCTAAAGGAGACAGAGTAATTACCAAAAGTGGTATGCACGGAAAAGTGGTAGAGTTAAATGAAAAAGATGCCAGCTGTGTGATTGAAACTATGGCAGGTAAGATTAAATTTGATCTTTCTGCTATTTCAATGGAGCTCTCAAAAAGACTTCAAGAACCAGCAAAATAAAATATGTACAAGATTTTCATTAGACCGCTTCTGTTTCTTTTCGATCCAGAAGCGGTCCATTATTTTAGTTTCTCTGTAATTAAATACTTATCTAAATTAGGTTTTGGTTCAATCACTAGACGTATATACACGCTAGAAGATCCAGCCCTAGAAAGAGAAGTTTTTGGTTTGAAATTTAAAAATCCCGTGGGTTTAGCAGCTGGTTTTGACAAAAATGCCTTACTCTACAATGAGCTCTCAGACTTTGGGTTTGGGTTTATTGAAATAGGGACACTGACACCAAAGCCACAAGATGGAAATCCTAAAAAAAGACTCTTTAGACTAAAAAAAGACCAGGCCATTATTAATAGAATGGGTTTTAATAACGCTGGTGTAGCCATTGCTGTAAAAGCGCTAAAGAAGCAGCACAAGGTTTTAATAGGGGGTAATATTGGTAAAAATAAAGTCACCCCAAACGATCAAGCCATTGAAGATTACATTATTTGCACACAGGCCCTTTGGCCTCATGTAGATTATTTTGTGGTAAACGTAAGTTCCCCAAACACACCTGGACTTAGAGAATTACAAGAAAAAGAACCTTTAACAGCCCTTTTAAAAGCACTTAAAGTAGAGAACGCACTTCTCGCCAATAAGTACGCTCAAAAACCAAAACCATTTTTGTTAAAGATTGCTCCAGACCTTACAGAGGACCAATTGTTAGATATTATAGCTATCATTCATGAGACTCAAATAGATGGGGTAATAGCCACCAACACCACAATTGGAAGGGAAGGTTTGGTTTCTGAGAAATCACTACTAAAGGAAGCGGGAGGATTAAGCGGTGCTCCTCTTAGAAAGCGCAGTACTGAAGTAATCCGTTTCCTTTCTCAAAAGAGTGGCAATGCATTTCCAATTATTGGGGTAGGAGGTATCCATTCTCCAGAAGACGCATTAGAAAAACTAGAAGCAGGCGCAACACTAGTGCAGCTTTGGACTGGTTTTGTGTATGAAGGACCTGCCCTTGTGAAGCAAATAAATAAAGCTATATTAGCCAAGCGCTAAGCATTTATTTTGATCGAATTTCAAGTACTTATTTCTTTTTCAGTTGCGGTATTTTTCTTGGCAATATCACCAGGACCAGATAATATTTTTGTCGCATTTCAGAGCCTAAGATTTGGTTTTAAGAGCGGCTTATTTGTTATTATGGGTCTGATGAGCGGTTGCCTTGTTCACACTATTTTAGGGGCATTTGGTGCTGCTGTTTTTTTAGCCCGTTTTCCTTTCTTGCTCATTGTGATTAAAATATTAGGGGCAGTATATTTACTGTACTTAGCATATAGTCTTTACAAGCAAGGCGCGCCAAAAACACTTTCAGCCATTGAAGTGGTTTATAAAAAATCTACTGATTTATACAAGCAAGGTTTTGTGATGAGTGTATTAAATCCAAAGGTGGGTTTATTTTTCATTGCTTTTTTTCCAGGTTTTCTATTTATACCATCGGCTCCTTTTTGGATTCAATTTTTGGCATTAGGTGGGGTGTTTATAATGATCTCAACTTTTGTGTTTTCATCTATAGCACTGGGTTCATCTATTTTATTAAATACCGCTACTAAATCACAAGCTACTTTTTTTAAAGTGCTTCATTGGTTACAAATAATCTTATTCTTAGGGATCGCAATTTTTCTTTTTCTACCTTAATTTAATTGTAACTTTAGCCTATAAATAGTCGCATGATAAAAGGAGTTAAAATTATTGAATGCCCTAGAGATGCCATGCAAGGGATCAAGACTTTTATTCCGACCAATCAGAAAATTATTTATTTACAGTCTCTATTAAATTGTGGTTTTGACACTCTAGATTTTGGCAGTTTTGTGTCTCCTAAAGCCATTCCTCAAATGTCAGATACTTCCGCAGTTTTATCTGGCTTAGACTTAAACAACACCGCTACTAAGTTACTGTCCATTGTGGCTAATTTACGTGGGGCAGAAGTGGCTTGTTCTCATGATGAAATCTCATATTTGGGTTTTCCATTTTCGATTTCTGAGAATTTTCAAATGAGAAATACACATACAACAATCACCGAGGCTATTACGGTTTTGCAATCTATTTTAGATTTAGCCCGTAAAAAAGACAAAAAAGTCGTGGTCTATCTTTCTATGGGTTTTGGAAATCCCTACGGAGACCCTTGGAGTACAGAAATAGTGGCCAATTGGGTGTCTAAACTTTCGGCTATGGGGGTGGAAATTCTCTCCCTCTCAGATACAGTTGGTAGTGCCCAACCACAAGATATTTCTGCGCTTTACCGTCATTTAATCCCCGCCTATCCATCTATTGAATTTGGGGCTCATTTTCATACCAAAGCTGCGGAATGGTATGAAAAAGTTCATGCAGCCTTTGGGTCGGGTTGTCTTCGTTTTGACGGAGCTATTCAAGGTTTTGGTGGCTGCCCAATGGCAGCCGATGCCTTAACTGGAAACATGCCAACAGAAAAGCTACTTTCTTACTTTACCAGTAAAAAAAAAGCCCATGGTGTAAAATGGATGGCCTTTGAAGCGGCGCACAATAAAGCCACCGCTTTATTCAATGCATACCATTGAATTTAATGCCATCTGCTTGCTTTTAACAAGTTTTGCTCCTGTTATTTTTACAAGCTGTATCTGAATCCTATATTAACTCCGAAAGGGTGGCCAGGTCTTAATCCGTGTGGTAATCTAGAGACCGCATAAGTACTATTTAAGGCATTGACCAAGTTGGTTTGAATCCTCAAACGATGGTTCACTTGAAAATTTACACTAGCATCTAATATTGTATTGGCTTTAACACTATTTAAAGGATCTAAATCACCTTGACCAGCAATGGTTCTTACAGCACCCATATGCCTAAGTTGGGTGTTGAATTGCCATTTTTTTATTTCGTACCCAAGGCTTAAATGCCATTGATTTCTTGCAATGTATGGCATTTCATCTCCAATATTTACGTCACCCCATAAACCACTACTCGCGTCAAAGCTATTTTGAAATTCAGTGTCTGTGAAAGTATATCCAAATGTTAGCGGAAGGCTAGATTGGTTGTTGAAGCGAACTAAATCTAAATTAATAAGAAATTCAATTCCTTGAACCAATACTTCTCCAGCATTAAACAGGTCGAGATTTCCTGTACCTCCACTTGCTGCAAAATCACTCCCTAGTAGGTTGCTGTAATCATTTCTGTATCCTATGAGTTCTGCATTAATACCTGCATAGCTAAATCTAGCCCCCAGTTCCGTATTAATACTTTCTTCTGCTTTCTGACCTTCAATAGATCCAGGAGGGGCAAATCCCTTGTGTACTCCACCAAAAATTGAAACCTGATCTAGTTTGTAGTTAAAACCAACACCGGGAATCCAGACCCCCAAACTATTGGATCTTTCTGAAAGATCTGATCCGTTTCTTTGCGTATCATTTTTTCCATAGTCTGTCCTAGAAAGCGTCATGTTCTCATACCTCACTCCGGGGGTAAGGGTCAGGTTTTTATAGGTGTATTTGTAAAATGCATAGGCAGCAAAAGCATTGGCGTCACTCACTCTATTTGCGTCTGTACCTCGTGTGCCGGTCTTGGCTAAAACCATTGCGCCATTTTCCATACTATAGTCATTGAGCCATTGAAACCTGTCTTCTTGATCTTCATGGAGTCTTACGCCAATTTCGAGATCGTGGTAGGCTTGTTCTCCATCCCAATGAACGTCTAATTTAGTTTGAACACCCCTCGACAAATAGGACCTATTATTTGCTTTTATAAATAAATCAGCTTCTTTAGAGTCTTGAGCGCCAATAATTCGCTCATATGCTTCAGGATATTCAGAAGGATTGGTTAAAATATCCGTAAGGGACATTTTATTATTATCAATCTCAAGGTAGTCTAATTTATACCAGTTTCTGGCAAACTCATTTTGGTATGCAGTGGTAGTCAGCGATAAATAATCAGAAAATTTGAGGGTGTGGGTAAGCATATATTGCCTGTGTAGGGTATTCATTTGGTCTTTTTCAGAGGCAGTATAACGCTGAAAAGCGTCTTTTGAAAAATCTTCCTCAGTTAATCCTAAGTAAGTTTCATTGGAAGTTTCATCTGAGTATTGGTATTTGAATTCTAAGGATTGATTTACGTTAAATAAAACGTCACTGTATTTAATTTTACCTACAAAATCTTGTTTGTCAAAACCAGTATTTCCGCCATTAGGCAGTGTTTTAAATCCATCAGAGTCATATCTGGTGTAGTCTGCCAAGTACCCCCATTTTCCTTTAGTGGCGCCATGACTTAAATTAAATAGGGAAGAATTAAAAGCACCGTATTGCGCTAAAAGTTGGGTGCTATTGTCTTGAGGAATGACTTTAGATACTAAGTTTATAGCACCTCCAGTAGTATAAGGACCGTATTGTATTTGGCTGCTGCCTTTGAGAATTTCCACTGCTTGCATTCGGGCAATGGTTGGGAAATAATAGGCTGCAGAAGCACTATAAGGTGCGGGAGCAATTAATACCCCGTCTTCCATTAGCGTAATTTTTGCGGAACGTTCAGGAGAAGTACCCCTCAAACTAATATTAGGTCTTAATCCCATACCATCTTCTTCATAAATAGAAACACCAGGTACAGATCTCAGGGTCCTATTGATGTCTGTTATATTAAATTTTTGCAATTCTTCTTGGTCCATATAATATGCGGCACCAGTTCTATTTTTAGCCCTAAACTTACTGCCAAATAATTGGTGCGCAGACACCACAACTTCTGAGAGTACCTGAGTACTGTCCTTTTTCGCGGTTTCATTTTCCTGTCCTAGAGAGATGTTAGATACTAGTAAAGTGAGTGAAAATGCAAATAACTTATTCATTTGTTCTTATTTAGACTTATTAAAAATAACATTGCAAATATAATACTGAAATTTAAATTCACAAAGCTTATTTAGAATAAATAAAAATAAAATAATGTTAAAACTCTACCGATTCAAGCTATTTATGTCCTCCTTTTTTATAAAGGATTTACGGACAGCTTTTTAAATCCAAACAAAGCATCGTTTTTTCGAATAAATACGGTATATTTGCACGCAATTAAACTTTAATTGCTATGCAAGCACATCTTGACAAAATTGTAGGAGAAGGTCTCACTTATGACGACGTACTCTTAATCCCAGCCTTTTCAGAAGTACTTCCAAGAGAAGTTAATATTCAAGCGAAGTTTACAAGAAACATTACGATCAATGTTCCTATTGTATCTGCTGCTATGGATACTGTAACCGAATCTCGTATGGCTATTGCCATGGCTCGAGAAGGAGGAATAGGGGTGCTGCATAAAAACATGTCTATTGAAGCGCAGGCTTTGAAGGTTAGAAAAGTAAAGCGTGCAGAGAGTGGAATGATTATAGATCCTGTGACTTTACCATTAACCGCTACGGTAAAAGATGCTAAAGACAATATGAGAGAGTTTAGTATTGGAGGGATTCCAATTGTAGACAAGGACCATAAACTTTTAGGCATTGTGACCAATAGAGACTTACGTTTTGAGAAAAATAATGCCAGGCCTATTTCAGAGGTCATGACCTCTGGTGAATTATTGACTGTAGCAGAAGGTACCTCTCTGGCTCAGGCAGAAGATATTTTACAGCAAAATAAAATAGAAAAATTGCCTGTCATTAATAAGGAGAATAAGTTAGTAGGGCTAATCACATTCCGTGATATAACCAAGCTTACTCAAAAACCTATTGCCAATAAGGATTCGTATGGTAGACTCAGGGTTGCAGCGGCACTTGGTGTAACTGCAGACGCGGTAGATCGTGCAGCAGCACTGGTCAAGGCAGGAGTAGACGCAGTTGTTATAGACACAGCTCATGGACACACCCAAGGCGTGGTAAATGTACTTAAGGCGGTAAAAGCCTCATTCCCAAATTTGGAGGTTATTGTAGGTAATATAGCTACTGGAGAAGCGGCTAAATTTTTAGTAGCAGCTGGTGCAGACGCAGTTAAAGTGGGTATAGGACCTGGATCAATATGTACTACAAGGGTAGTGGCAGGGGTTGGTTTTCCGCAATTCTCAGCAGTTTTAGAAGTAGCTGCTGCTATAAAAGGCAGTGGCGTTCCAGTGATAGCAGATGGTGGAATTAGATATACAGGAGACATTCCTAAGGCAATAGCAGCTGGCGCAGATACTGTGATGTTAGGCTCTTTGCTTGCTGGGACTAAGGAATCTCCAGGAGAAACAATCATTTATGAGGGTAGAAAATTCAAGTCTTACCGTGGAATGGGCTCTGTAGAAGCCATGAAACAAGGGAGTAAAGACAGGTATTTTCAAGATGTAGAAGACGACATTAAGAAACTGGTTCCTGAGGGGATTGTAGGAAGAGTACCTTATAAAGGAGAACTTTTTGAGAGCATCCACCAATTTGTTGGTGGGCTTAGAGCAGGAATGGGTTATTGCGGTGCAAAGGATATTGAAAGCCTTAAAGCGCACTCTAAGTTTGTTAAAATTACTGCTAGTGGTATAAATGAAAGCCATCCTCACGATGTGACCATTACTAAAGAATCCCCAAATTACAGCAGGTAGGTTTCAATATATTTAATAAAAAAAGCGCCACTAAGGCGCTTTTTTTTATTTAGAATATTCTTCCCATTTGGTGGTTTTATAAATATCATCACCAAAATAAGTGGCTATTTTTAAGAAGGGCTCAGGGGTGAGATAACCCGGCACGGGACTTAACATATTCATATTTTCATCTAAATACACCACAGTGGGGTAACTCAATTGCCCTTGAAGTAAGTTAGCAGCCAATTCATGGTAGCCATTCCTTCCAGAAGCTACAAAAGAAAAAACCTGGTCTCTAAATGCAATGGGTTCTTTTCCTTCTCCATCTAGTTTCACCATATAAAAGTGTTGTTTCATATAGGCAGCTACTACTGGATCTTGAAAAGTATTTTCATCCATTTTTTTGCACCACCCACACCAATCGGTATAAACATCTATAAAAATTTTTTTAGAATTGCCTTCTTGCGCTTGAAGCGCAACGGCTTCTTCAAAACCCAACCAATTGATTGGATTGTTTTCTTGTGCAAATACGCTTTGTGCACTTCCTAAAATGATTAGGAGGCCTATTATTTTATTTGAAAATTTAACTAGAAATTTAAACATGAATAAAAGTAGCTAATTTTTCAAATATATTTCACTTAAACCAACCAAAGACTGAAGTGAAACCAATAGGGAGTTTAAAAAAGCGCTATTAATTAGGTTGCAATACCTCATTGACCTTTTGTGAGAATAAGTCTTTTACGTCAATTTGGTTTCGCATAATATCTTCCATGGTTTCTGCTGCTCTAATTAGATGCGCCTCACCCATATACCATAAAACTTCTGCAGGTCTAAATCTAGAGTTGTAGTTGCTCGCCATGGTAAAACAATAGGCCCCTGCGTTTTTGAAGCAAAGGATATCTCCTTCCGTAATTTCAGCAATTTTGCGATTGGTTGCGAAGGTGTCTGTTTCACAGATATAGCCTACCACAGAATAGAAACGCTCTCTGCCGCTTGGATTAGATATATTATTAATGCCATGGGTGGATCCATACAGCATTGGTCTGATTAGGTGGTTAAAACCACTGTCAATACTGGCAAATACGGTAGAGGTAGTTTGCTTTACTACATTCACCTTTGCCAAGAAACTACCTGCTTCACTGACAAGAAATTTGCCTGGTTCAAAAGCCAGGGTGAGTGGCTTACCATATTGCTCACAAAAATCATTGAACCTTTTAGAGAGCTTGTCTCCTAATTCTTCAATATTTGTTTCAATATCACCCTCTTTGTAAGGTACCTTAAAACCGCTACCAAAATCAATAAAGTCTAGATTTTTAAAATTTTTAGCTGTTTCAAATAAAATTTCTGAAGCGTATAAAAACACCTCAATATCTAAAATATCACTACCGGTATGCATGTGAATACCATTGATGTTCATTTTAGTGAGTGTTGTTATTCTGAGAATGTGTGGAATTTGGTGAATACTAATACCGAATTTTGAATCGATATGTCCTACTGAAATATTGGCATTGCCTCCAGCCATTACATGTGGATTAATTCGAATACATACAGGAATCTCTGGGTGTTTGTTTCCAAACTGCTCCAAAAGCGAAAGGTTGTCTATGTTAATTCTAACCCCAAGCGAAGCTGCGGTTTCTAATTCTTCTAAAGAGACTCCGTTAGGGGTAAAAATAATATCAGAAGGTTTAAAACCTGCTTTTAAACCCAATTGCACTTCTTGAATAGAGACGGTATCTAAACCACTTCCCAAACTATTCATAAGTCTCAGTATGCTAATATTAGACAGTGCCTTTGCGGCATAGTTAAGTTTCAATTTTGAAACCCCACTGAATGCATTAGTCAATCTATTGTATTGACTTTTAATTTTTTCTGCATCATAAACATATACTGGAGCGCCAAATTCTTTTGCTACACCTAATAAATCTTCTTGGGTCATACGGAGTATTTTAACCAAATGTAGCAATAAGGCATAATATGCGCAATATTTAACCAGCTAAAAAAGCATTTTAAAACATAATGTTATATTTACAACAAACTGAAAAAAAAAGATTCTTCAATTTATTTCATTCTGATGCACCAATTATTAGGCGCTTTGGTGGTTGTTTGCTATTTTTGTGGACGAATTTTAATAGAACACTATGAACCTTCACGAATATCAAGGAAAAGAGATTTTAGCCAGTTTTGGCGTTCGCATCCAACGTGGGATGGTGGCACAAAACCCAGAAGAAGCAGTAGCAGCTGCCAAGCAACTTACAGAAGAAACTGGTACCAGTTGGTTTGTAATTAAAGCACAGGTGCACGCAGGTGGACGTGGAAAAGGTGGGGGTGTTAAATTGGCCAAAAATTTAGAAGAGGTAGCCTCCATTTCTGATGCAATTATTGGAATGGATTTGGTTACGCCTCAAACTTCTGCAGCTGGTAAAAGAGTGCACCAAGTTTTGGTAGCTGAAGATGTTTACTATCCTGGAGAGAGTGAGACGTCTGAATTTTATATGTCTGTTTTGTTAGACAGGGCTTCTGGTAGAAATATGATCATGTATTCTACAGAAGGTGGAATGGATATTGAAGAGGTTGCGGAGCATACCCCTCATTTAATTTTCACAGAAACGATAAGTCCTGCGGTGGGTATTATGCCATTCCAAGCAAGAAAAATCGCGTTTAATTTAGGTCTTTCAGGAAATGCATTCAAAGAAATGACAAAATTTGTAATGTCTTTATACAAAGCTTACGAGGAGTCAGATGCTAGTTTGTTTGAAATAAACCCAGTTTTAAAAACATCTGATGATAAAATATTGGCGGTAGATGCTAAAGTTTCTATAGATGACAATGCCTTATACAGAAGAAAGGTATATGCAGATATGAGAGACCTTAGAGAGGAAAACGCTATTGAAGTAGAAGCCAACGCTGTTGGATTAAACTATGTAGATTTAGATGGTAATGTGGGTTGTATGGTAAACGGAGCTGGTCTGGCTATGGCTACCATGGATCTCATTAAAATGGCCGGTGGAGAACCAGCTAACTTTTTAGATGTTGGAGGTACTGCAGACGCAAAACGTGTAGAAGAGGCTTTCAGAATTATCCTAAAAGACCCTAATGTGAAAGCAATCTTAATTAACATCTTTGGTGGTATTGTTCGTTGCGACAGGGTAGCACAAGGTGTTGTAGACGCTTATAAGAATATGGGAGACGCTATAAAAGTGCCTATCATTGTTCGTTTGCAAGGGACTAATGCTGAATTGGCAAAAGAGATTTTAGACAACTCTGGATTGGCAGTTAAATCTGCTGTTCAATTCCAAGAGGCCGCAGATAAAGTAAAAGAAGTATTGGCATTATAATTGGCCTTATCTTATTTAAAAAAAAATCCTGAGTCTTGACTCAGGATTTTTTTTTGTTTTTATAGGCCACAAAACTCAAATCTGGTGGGCTTTTTGGCCCTTTTTTGAATGGTTTTTTTGGCCCGTCCTTAAAGCTTGCTTTTTTCTTGTAGGTTGTTTGGTCCAATCTATTCTTAGGAGGGGTGTTTTTTAAAGAAACGTTATCTGTTTTTTGTTGTGTTGTTGCATTGGCCGTTTTGGCTTTGGCCATAACAGGTTTGTGTACTAATGCGTCTGCAGGTTTTTTAGGCGCTTCCTTGGTTCCTCTTGTGTATATAATTAAACCATTCAAAAAATTTCTCAATATCTGGTCACCACATTCCATATACTTAGGGTGGTCTTCAGTTCTAAAAAAAGCGCCTAATTCGCTGGTACTTATTTTGAAATCTACCAAACTCATGATGGCTTCAATATCTGTGTCTCTGAGCATGAGCGCTACACGTAATTTTTTTAAAATATCATTATTAGTCATAAAATTGATCTTAAATGGACCTTTGAAATAAGGATTCAAAGACTTTGCAAAGGTAAGTAATATATTAGGACCCTTCTATACCCGTATTTAGAATAGACAAACAAGTCATAATGCCTTCTAAATAGTTCCCAATTTTAATATTTTCATTGGGACTGTGGATGTTGTTATCTGGATTGGGAATTCTAATGGATACTGCAGGAATATTAAGGGTGCTAATAAATGGCGCAATCGGTTGTGATCCTCCGGTAGTGCGCATGAGAATAAATTCATCTCCAAAAATTTTCTTCATGGATGTAGATAATAGGTCTGCTATAGGACCATCCATTGGTGTCCTAAAAGGTTTTGATCCAAGCTTATAAGTGAAATTAGCTAGTTTGGGGTATAAGGCTCTTTGTTGATCGGTGGGTAGACTGTCTACTAGGAAATAACCTTCCTCTTGAATGCGCTTTTTTAGTGATTCCATCAGGGTTTTACCGTCAGATTCAGGAACGAGTCTCATGTCTATTTCTACAATGACCTCAGCGGGAATAATAGTTCTCACTTGTGCTCCAACCCATGCCGCTTTAATCCCTCTGATATTTAGACTCGGATATTGAAGTGCCTCCTGGTAGCCCGCACCAATAGCATCTCGTTTAGAAATGCCCAGCCTTTTATTGGTTGCTATTTCATTTTCTTCAATTGCATTCAAGAATGCTTGGTCTTTTTTAGAGATGTCTATACCATCATAAAACCCCTCTAAGGTTACTTTTCCTGAAGCATCTTTTAGTTGACCAATCACTTTGGCAGCATCAAATACAGGGTTTGGTGCATAATTCCCATATTGGCCACTGTGTAAAGGTACTTTTGGTCCAAAAACCCGCCATTTTGCCGTCGCAATACCTCTGGCGCCAAAAGTGAGTGTTGGTTTATTGGAAAGGTGTCTTGCGCCATCCATAATAAATAAATAATCTGCCTGTAACAAATCTTTATTATTAAGAACCATTTCTGGGAGGGTTGGAGACCCCACTTCCTCTTGAAAGTCTAGTAGCACTTTAATGTTGTATTTCAGGGCAATACTTTTTTCATTTAGTATCTGAAATGCACTGATTAAGGACATTGCAGGCCCTTTAGAATCAGAGGCAGATCTGGCAAAAATATAAGACTCTTTGTCCCACTTTTTTTCTTTTAAATCAGTCAGCTCCCAAGCCCCAAATTTGTTTTTTTCTTTGAAGACGGCTATATAAGGATTCTCTTGATCCCACTGAGCGGAATCTACCGGTTGGCCGTCTATCTGAAGGTAGAAGAGTACTGTGGGTAAATTTGGCGCTAATTTTTTCTCTGCTAAAAGCACAGGAATTCCTTGTGAAATTATTTCTGTAACGGTAAATCCCAAATCTTCAAAAGTACTTTTAGACCAATTGAGGTTGTTTTGAATTTGTATTGGGTCTAGTCCATTGTTTGGAATGGATAAAAAATCACTTAAGTTTTCAACTGCTTTTGCGCTGTAATCTTCGGTCCATTTTTCAATCTTTTTTTTTGAAATGTCTTGGGCAATGCAAAAAGAAGAGGCTATTAAGGACAATAAAAGCAGCTTGATTTTCATAGACTTGATGGTTTTGATTGCAATTAAAATATTCAAGCAGGAAAACAGGACCCCACTAATTGATAAAAGTAATAAATCTCTTTTATTATTTTGCTTCTCCTGCTAATTGCAGTGCTTTTATTTCATCCCTTAGTTTAGCTGCTTCCAAAAAATCTAGGTTTTTGGCTGCTTTTTCCATGGTTTTTCTTTTAGCTACAATCATTTTTGCCCTTTCTTCTGGAGTGAGGTAGTTTGGGTCAGGCTCTTGTGCCCTATGATTCGCTTTTTCAAAGTGATAAGCAGACACTGAATTTTTTGTAAGCACGTTGTCTAGGCTTTTATTTAATGCTTTTGGCACGGTATTGTGTGCGGTATTATAGGCAATCTGTTTCTCCCTACGGTAGTTAGTTTCATCGATGGTTTTCTGCATGCTCT
>Ga0102880_1000045_pt1 | contig 57536 bp, 56 predicted proteins | sample Colrivmeta1549A3_FD_78188 | JGI IMG/M metagenome (GOLD analysis project Ga0102880, IMG submission 78188) | Estuarine microbial communities from the Columbia River estuary - metaG 1549A-3 | ecosystem: Environmental > Aquatic > Marine > Intertidal zone > Estuary | place: USA: Columbia River... | reverse complement strand
TGACTTGTTGCCAGCGATGGGGCACCCACTCCAACCACGCGACTAGCAATGCAACTGTGAGTGTCGCCGCCAACAAACCGAGCGCTACCGTGCGCCAGAGACTCTCCGCGCTGTCCCACACGCGGCCCCAATGACCCATATGCCACTGCTCGGGGCGCACACTCGGGAAAGGCCAAACGCCTAAAAAGCCCCCCACAAGTAAGGCTAACCAGGCCGCCGCGTAAAGCATAAAAAGTAAGCGCCAGCCGCCATCAATTGCACGTCCCATCACCCCAAAAGGGGCGATACGGATAATCGGCCGCCACAAACCCGCGCCAACCAACAACGTCAAACCAGCGAGTACCCAGGCTGCAAGCACGCCCTGTGCTTGTAGGACAGCATCCGCATCGCGCAACCACTCCCACGCTAAAACAGCAAGGGTTGGCGGTGCAGTAGGCCCAATGATGAGGGCCAAGTCGACCACGGCGAGACCATAAGCGAGCACTGCAATGAAGGGCCAACGCAGCACCCGCGCGAGCTGCGGCCAAACGACGGCATTAAAGGCGGCAGTTGGTGTCAATCCCATGGTCTGCGCGACTGCAAACTCAGCGTGCCACCGACGACGGACATCTTCGCGCTGCAGCTGGGTCGCAGCGACCCAACACAGAAACGGGACCTCCTTAATCCACAAGGCGGCAATCAGGCCCAGCCCCAAAGGGTCTTGTGTGGTGCGCCAAAAAGGCGGCGTGTCAAATCCAGTGAGCCAAGGCGAGGTGAAACGCAAAAGCCACCCCGTGGGCGCGACCCACAAGACGATGGCGATCGCCATGGCGGCATGTGGTGTGGCCAGTAACAGTGGCAGACGGTTAAGCCAACGCCCCGTTTGTCCCCGAATGAAAGCCGAGCGCAGCAGGTAACCGGCACTCACCCAGGCTAACAGGCTCGCCGCGGTGCCCGTCCAGAGCGTATACAGCGTGGCATCCGCAAATCGGGAGTCTTGCCAAAGCGCGACCCAAGGGGTATTCGCAAGCACAGGGCTCAGGGCCAACCACAGCGCAGTCAGCAACACGGGACCTATCGCTAGGGTGAGTGCCATAGGCATCACCATACTTACAGGCGCCGCCCCCCCTTTCATCGCGCGTAGCGGCGAATCCATTCTTTTTCGATCTTGTCTACCCAAGAGGCATGGGGCTCAGGCAGAACGGGTGCCGCTTGCGTTAACTGACCGGGCTTCACCCCCCCTTGAAAGAGTGCCTGTTGTGCCGCTGGCAAGCGCGATACCGCCAACACGGTGGGGTCACCCCACACGTCGATGTTGGCTTTTCGCGCTTGTGCCTCTGGCGACAGGAGGAAATTGGCAACGACGCTTGCGCCAGCTCGGCTGGGCGCGTTAAACGGGATGGCGACAAAGTGGGTGTTACCAATCGTGCCCGCCTTGAATTGCCAACTCTGCACCGAGTCGGGCAACCGCTTCGATGCAATTTCATTGGCAGCTTCATTGGGATTGAAGGTCAGACTAACCAGCAACTCACCATCTGCCAGCATTTGGGTCATCGCAGACGCGGTGTTGGGGAACTGCTGCCCCTGTCGCCACAAAGCCGGATGCAATTTATCCAAGTAGCGCCACATGGGCGCGTTAGCCGTCTGGAAATCGGCGTCAGTCGCAGGTTTCGTAAATACCGCCATATCGGGCGCGGTTGCCAACATCACCTGCTTTAAAAAGGTCGTGCCATGAAAATCAGGTGGACGCGGGTAAGTTAGGCGGCCCGGAAACTGCTGCGCCAACGAGGCAAAAGTCTCTAAATCGATCGGTGGGTTTGGCACACGTTTTGAATCAGAGAAAAAAGTCAATTGCGCCATGCCCCAGGGTGCTTCCAGACCATCGGTTGAGACAGAAAAATCGATCAGGGTCGTGGGCTTGTTAACTGTGTCCACCCACTGAAAGTTGGGTAAATCCTGCGTGAAAGGCTCACCCAGCAGTCCATCTCGCTTCATGGCAGCAAAATTTTCACCGTTGATCCACATCAGGTCCACGGTGCCCGACGTGCGGTCGCGCCCCGCCTGCTTTTCTGCACGTACGCGGTTCACCACATCCGCGATGTCGGCGATTTTCACGTGTTTCAACGTCACGCCGTATTGCGCTTGAACGGCAGCGGCGACCCACTGGATATAGGCGTTGATGGCCTCGCTACCAGCCCATGCGTTGAAGTAGACGGTCTGACCTTTTGCCTGCGCGGCCAGCGTCCGCCAATCGCGTCCAGCAGCGTCTGATGCATGGGCGAGTGTGGAGGCGAGTACCAATGCCAAACTCAGAAACCACCGCTTGACGGCAATACGCGGCAAATGCTTGGAGAGGTCACTTAATCGAAAAAAAGGCATGAGCGTGCTAACGGAACAATGAAGACAAGACCATTATTCACCAATGTATCGATCGGAAAATTTACCATTCTCGTAACAATACAAAACCAACTGACTTTCCAACAAAAAAGGCGCCTAGGCGCCTTTTTTGTGACTCGAGTCAATGGGGTTAAATCATCCCTGGGTTACCCGCCATATTTTTCAATGTGGGCATGTTCAGTTGACGAGGCTTGATGACCTTCTCGCTCTTGAGGTAAGTCTCCATCACATCCCAAATGGGCTCGCCTTGCACGCCTTCGGCGACGGGCGCCCAACCAGCTACTTTGTAGGTTTTAGATGCGTCAATAGGTTTGCCATTCAAACGCATGTTGCTGATGCGGTTGCCTGAGCTGGCGAGCGGGTCACAGGTGTACTGCAAACCGCCAACACGCACCATGTCACCGCCCTGCTGGTAATAAGGGTCGGGGTTGAAGAGGTTGTCACAAACATCCTCAAGCACTGTTTTGATCGTCGCGCCAGTCATGTTGGATAGCGTGGTTGACGGGTAGGTGATGGCAATTTGATCCATCAAATGATCCCGCGTAATCGCTTGTCCGGGAAGGATCGTCGTTCCCCAACGGAAGCCAGGCGAAAAGGCGATCTCAGCTCCTTTGACAGCCATTAAGCCATCGACAATGAGCTGATCCCAAGAGCCGTTGAAGTTACCGCGGCGATACAGCAAGCCCTCGCTGATCGCGAGCTTCTCTTGCAACTTGCCCTCGTAAGGCGCACGGACCTTGTCGATGTAGGCAGCCATCTCAGCGTCAGCAGGCAGCAGGTTGGCGAACACGGGCATGAGCTTGTAACGGAAGTCACGTACCTTGCCTCCCTGCACGTCGAAGTCCAAAACGCCGAGGAACTTAGAGTTCGAACCTGCATTGGTCACCAGCGTTTTACCGCCTGCGTTCGTCACGATCACCGGTGCGGGTACACCATCGTGGGTGTGACCGCCCATGATGGCGTCAATGCCTGTGACACGAGAAGCCATCTTGATGTCCACGTCCATGCCGTTGTGAGACAGCACCACAACCACTTGCGCCCCTTTGCTGCGCGCTTCGTCGACCATCTTTTGCATATGGTCATCTTTGATACCAAACGTCCAATCAGGCACCATGTGACGCGGGTTAGCAATGGGGGTGTACGGAAATGCTTGGCCAATCACGGCGACCGGTACCCCATTCATTTCCCGCAAGGTATAGGGCTTGAAGACCTGGTCTTCAAAGTCAGCCGTTTGGACGTTCTGTGCCAAAAATTCGATTTTGCCGGCAAAGTCCTTATCGACGATTTCCTTCACACGGTCCGCGCCAAGGGTGAACTCCCAGTGCGGTGTCATCAGGTTAACGCCGAGTAACTTACAGGCGTCGACCATGTCTTGGCCGTTGGTCCACAATGCGGTAGCAGATCCCTGCCATGTATCGCCACCATCAAGCAACAACGCATGGGGGCGGCTCGCACGGACTTGTTTAACCAAAGTGGCGAGGTGAGCAAAACCGCCCACCTTGCCGTAGGTTTTTGCCGCTTGCTCAAAGTTCAAATAGGTAAAGGCGTGTGCTGCGGGGGTTCCCGGTGCAATCTTGAAGTACTTCAAGAGATTTTCACCCACCAAATGGGGTGGGCGCCCCAAAGCTTCAGAGATGCCAATGTTGACACTCGGTTCGCGGAAATAAATGGGCTTGAGCTGCGCGTGGCAATCGGTGAAATGCATAAAGCTCACATTGCCGAATTTTGGTAACTCGTAAAGCTTTTGGGCAGCGGCCATATCACCTGCCAACACTTCCTTTTGGCCCAACGCCATACCACCCGCACTGGCAACTGCCAACATCTGCAAAAACTCACGACGCCCGATACTCATACAAATATCCCTTAGTAATTGACTACTGATATTTCAAAATAAAAAAGAGGTCGGACCCGAGAGTCCGACCGCTTCGATCACTCAATGACGGTAAACCTTTACTGATTCACCGGTGACTTGGGGTCCAACAAGAGCGCCATCACATCTTTGATCTGGGCTTCTGTCAGGATACCGTTGTGGCCCACGCGAGGCATATTGGAACAGGCGTTGTACGCGCGTGAGTTCCAGAGCTTGCCCCAGGTGTACTCCACAATGGCTTTTGACGCTGGGCTGTCGGGGTCAGTGACACCGCGCAACTTGCCGTAGTTGTAAAGGCTTGGGCCCAAGGAACCATAAGACATTTCGGTCTTGCTGATTTGGTGACAGTTGTAACAGTTACCACCGTTCGTTGCGCCAGCCTTGTCCTTCCAGGTCAGGCCCTTACCACTCTGCGCGACTTTTTCACCTGCTTTGAAGTCACCCAGGAACTTGCCATCAGAAGGCCACTTGATGGTCTTCATTTGCGCTTCCTCGATGGCTTTAGCCGTTGCAGCATCCAACGGTTTACCCGCCACGTCAGCAGCGCTGCACAAGCGATTGGCTTCGTCCTGCTCAAGACGCGACAACTTGGCGATGCCCTTGTCTTGGAACGAGGTCTTGACCACCTCCGCGGTAAGTTTGTCTGCATCGGCACTGGAAATACTGGTCGACATGCAGCCAGACAGCACAAGTGATGCACCGATGGCGGCGAAAGGAATGATTTTTTTCATAATTGTGTGCTCCTTAACGCTTGATGGCAGGTGCAATGCTCTTCGCACCCTTGGCATTGACGCCCATGTACACACCCAAAGCGATGGTGGCATCGCTACCGAACTTGGGCTCTGGGAAACGTTGCTGGCGGTAGCAATCATTCAAACGTTTCTGCATGGGCCACATCTGCGCGTTACCAACGCGGTAAGCGGGCCACGCGGCAAAACCGATGCCGTCGCCAGGATTACCCGTGAGGTTGGGCAGACCTTGCAAACGAATACGCTTACCGTCTTCGGCGTGACAAGTTGCGCAGGCGAAGTCGTGGGGACCGGAGCGCATGAAGAACAGGCGCTTGCCCACTTCGTACATTTCGCGTTCTTTCTGGTGGCTTTGTGGCGTCGCAATCTTCATTTCGCGCGATGCGCCTGCAACATAGGTTGCCATGTCACGCACGTTGGCTTGCTCGCCCTTGGCGTAACCGGTCTTGTTGAGTTCCGCTTCGTTAAAGCCTTGCAACGTGGCCATGCAGGTGATGAGGCGTGACTCCAAGTCTTGCACGCGACCCGTGTCCGCGAAAAAGCGTGGCAGCTCGACGAAAGCGCCTTTCACAACACCGGGGCCCTTACCCAAGTCACATTTTTCCATGGTGGCGTTCTTTGGGCCACGTGCGGTGGTCCAGAGCTCTTCACCGCTCATTTCGAACAATTCGGCAGGGTTGCCGTCTTGCAACATTTCGCGGTACTTGGCGATACCATCTTCAATAGCGTCGGCATGGACCAACCCCATTGCGCTTGACGCCAAGAGGGCGACGAGGGCGAGTTTGCGTTTCATTGATGTCTCCTTTTGATTGCGAGGGCGCAACGTCTGTTGACCCTCGATTTTTATCGCAACTTAAGCGATGGTCACTTCGTCGGTGCGACTGTCGCCTTTGTTGTCTTTCCAAGTCAAGGCCACCTTGTCGCCGGCAGCGCCGCCCTTGAAGCTGAAAGCCAAGAACGGATTTTGCGAGACAGCTGATCCCCATTGGGCTGAAAGCACAACCTTGCCGTTGTGTGACGCCGTGATATCGGTGATGTGGTGTGCGGGGATGACTTTACCGGATGAATCTTTACGCTGGCCACCTTCCATAACGTGTGCCATCAAAGCACGCACGGTGGTGACGCCATTGTCCGCCTTAGCACGGATACGCATTGGTTTTCCCATTTTTCTACTCCTAGATTGCTTCTATCAGTAATTTATCTGTCGTTTGGTTGTGCGCGAATTAACCGCCGCATCCGCCCAACGTGACCTTGGTTTCTTTCGAGTTGGCGTACAACTTGCCGTCCGCCTTCACCACCACCGTCACGTTGGTGGTTTGGCCCATCTTGACGCGTGTCTTCACGTCGGTAGACGTACCTGCGGGGAAGCTAAAACCAGCCGCCAAGGGGTAGGGGTTCTTTTCGATCAAGAACCACATATCGGTCGTGCCAGGAATCTTGCTCTCGGCACCAACGGGCACAACCGCACCGTTTTCCGCGATGTCGGGGGTGTCCAAAATGATGTCTGCGCTGTTCGTTGGTGAACCGCCCAAGGCGTTCACAGCGTCAGCGAAACTCTTGGTTGAAAAACCAGGGCGCTCATCTGCCGCGAGGGCCTGCGCCTGCGTGATGATGCCCAGTGAGACCAATGTGCCAAGCACACCGGTGGTCTTGATCACTTGACGACGTGTCGTGTTCATATTAGCTCCTTAGAAATTGTTTGGAACACAAGGTAAAGCGGATGAGAAATAAGACATCACAGCCCGAAAAGTGCTATTGCATCCATTCATAACTGCCATCTTATATCTACTCCATGAAAGTGTATCTAAGGGTTGATACGTAGTTGGCGATTTTTATTTCGCACCATCCACAATCCAACCCGCCATGGCTGCCAACTCGGCATCGCTGAGCTGGGGCTGTGGTGGCATCGGAATGGCCCCCCACACGCCAGCACCACCGTTCTTAATTTTTCCGGCCAAGTAGGCTTTTGCATCGGCTTGGCCTTTGTACTTCTCAGCCACCTCAGCAAAACCAGGGCCGACCATTTTGGTCTTCATGCCATGGCAAGCCGTGCAAGAGTTCGAGACCAACAACGCTTTCACATCAATCGCACCACCGTCCGCTTTTGGCGCGCTTGCGGCGCCCGTCACTTTGGCACGTGCATCTGCCAAAGTTTTGGGAGCAGGCTCGGTGGTCACGGAACCGCGAACGGGTCCGATGAGACGGTTCTGCTGGTTGATATCACCATGGGCATCACGCGCAAAGTCAGGCAAGCTGGAACCCAGTGTCAACTCGGTTGCACAGTTTTTCATACACGCAACGTTCTGCACGTCCCCCTTGCCTTTCACATCCCACAAGGGCGTGAACACCGTCATGCCGTTGCGGTTGGGCATGCGCTTTTGAACGTCCGCGATATTTTTGTCTGACAACACGTAGTCGGCGGGCACCACATCGGCCAGGTTAAGCAAATAAGCCAGAACCGCATAGACGTCGTTCGTGCTTAGGGACTTGGGCGCGTTCCATGGCATGGCGCGGTTGATGTAGTCCCATAGCGTTGAGACCGTGGCGGCCTTCATCATGGTGGTTCGCTGGGGGAAATTCTTACCCGGCAACAAATTTTCGACGTTGCCGGTCTCAATGTCCTTGGCAGTGGTACCGCCAACCAATGGCGTGAAGACCTCATTGGATTCACCAAAAACACCGTGGCAACTGGCACATTGACTTTCCCAAACGGCTGTGCCGCGATCGACCGATCCAGCCCCGGCTGGCAATCCCTTGAAGTCTGGGCGCACGTCAATATCCCACGCCGCAATTTCGGCAGGCTTGGCATCGCGTCCGATCTCATCCCAAGGCTTCTTCGCGTGGGCGACACCAAAAGTCAAACCACAAAGGACCAAAGCAGCCACCAGTTGACCCAATGGCTTGTTAAGTGTTTGCATCATCGACTTCATATCAGTACACCTGCACGTTTGAAACTTCGCCGTTCTCGGAAATCTTCCAAGACTGAATCGCGTTGTTGTGATAAATCGACCGTGTGCCGCGAACCGCGCGCAGTTGGTTGATCTTGGGTTGCACATAGCCCGTGCTGTCAATCGCACGGCTTTGAAGGATCGCGGGCTTGCCATCCCAGACCCAGTCAAAGTTAAAGCGCGTCAGGGCTTTACTTAAGGTTGGCCCCTCCAGGCGAGCGGTGCGCCAATTGCGGCCGCCATCGACTGAGACATCCACACGTTTGATCGAACCGCGACCGGACCACGCCAAGCCGGAAATGTTGTAGTAGCCCTTATCGAGCAGGGTTTGACTACCAGATGGCGTGGTGATCACGCTCTTGCACTCCTGAATTGAGGTGTATTGGCGATGCTGGCCATCCGGCTGCAGGTCGATGTAATGCACCGCCTCGTCCTTGGTTGCGTAAGGCTGATCGCCAACCTCAATGCGCCGCAGGTACTTGACCCAACTGACACCCTGCACACCCGGCACAACGAGGCGCAGCGGGTAACCGTTTTCAGGGCGTAACATTTCGCCGTTCATGCCCCATGCGACGATCACGTCATCCATAGCGCGGTCCAGCGCGATTGTGCGTGTCATGCTGGAACCATCGGCACCTTCCGCCAAGATGTACCGCGCTTGCTTTTTATCAATGCCACACATCTCCAAGACAGTGGACAGCAAGACACCCGTGAATTCAGCGCAGCTCAACATACCGTGGGTGTACTGCACGGATGGCAGGGCGACGTTGCCCCACTCGGGCCCCGTGTTGGCACCGCACTCGATGAAGTGAATGCGGGACACGCTGGGCAAACGCATCAGGTCGTCCATCGTGAACACACGCGGACGCTTGACCAAGCCGTTCACCATGAAACGGTGCTGCGATGGATCGATGTCCCACCAACCTTGGTGGTGACGCTCAAAATGCAAACCGGATGGTGTGATGATGCCGAACAAACCTTGCAGTGGGCAGAAGCTCACGGAGGCTTGCGGTACCCGCGTCAGACCGGGGCTCTCGCGACGCATGAGGTTGGACTCCCACTTACTGGGCATGCCGTAAGCGTTGGCCGCAACCCCCTGCCCTAAGCCGGTGGTATGGGCTGGTAGCTTCAAGATGGCGTCTTCGCCCTCAGAAGCTGCAATGGCTGACTTGCTGGCAGCCGCAATACCTGCACCCATGGCCAACGCCTTCCCCATGAAACTGCGACGGGCCTTACGCGCCGTCTCCAGCCCTTCGGCGTTCAAGTGGTTCTCAGGGGCTGGGATGATGCGTCCGATCGGTTGATCGAACGTGTTCCCCAGTGGGATATTGAGGTCTTGGTTAATCGGCATACACCCTCTTCTAGTGGTCAGTTTTGATTAAATCGGTATGAAAATTCAAGCCCGTAAACCAAAGGCGGTTTCGACTTGTCCATCGGAAGCAGGCAACCGGCTGGCGACCTGCGCAGAAATCGAACGACATAGCTCCAAAAAGAGCGGCTCTGCCACGCGATAAAAAATTTGCGTTCCCTCGCGCCGCCGCGACAACAGGCCCGCTTGATACATCAACCCCAAATGCCGCGACACATTGGCTTGCAAAGCGCCAGTGGCTCGAATGATGTCGCTGACACACAGCTCTTCAGCGCAGATCACGTGCAGGATTCTCAAGCGCGTGGGCTCGCCCAGCACGCTGAAATAACGTGCTGTTGACTCGAATACCGCGTTTAAATCCGACATGGTTCTTTGGAGGAATCTTTGTATTGCTTGTAAACAAGTATATTATTGAATAATGATATATGGATAAGTGAAAACCCTAATTTTTGCTGATCGCTCACAGGCGCCATGAGACAATATTGCCCATGACAAATTCAATCCCCACCTCCTTCCCTACTTGGCCGCTGCATCGCCTGTGGTTGCCGATTTTGGCGATGACGTTGGTCATCGTGGTCTCCAACGTTGCGGTCATGTACCCCATCAATGAGTGGCTCACTTGGGGTGCCTTCACCTACCCGTTTGTTTTTTTGGTCACCGATTTGACCAACCGCGCTGTCGGCCCTGCAGGTGCACGCAAAGTCGCATGGGCAGGTTTGGTACTTGCCGTGGTGCTGTCGGTGTACTTTGCTGACTGGCAAATCGCGTTGGCATCAGGTGGCGCTTTCATCAGTGCGCAGCTACTGGACATCGCATTTTTCAACCGCATGCGCGCCATGACATGGTGGAAAGCCCCCTTAATCGGATCGATCGCCGCGTCCGTACTGGATACCGGCTTGTTCTTCTTCATCGCCTTCTACGGTTCCGAAATGAACTGGTTGATGCTGGCGAGCGGCGATTTATTGGTAAAGTGGGCCATGGCTGCCGCATTGCTGATGCCCTACCGACTCCTGTTACCTTGGGTCGCCGGTATCGCCTCGCAGGTCGCCAAGCCTGCGCACTGACCTACCTCCAGCGAGCCCAAGATGACCCACCAAAACGCAAACGCCGCCCGCCCAGCCCGACTTTCTCGGAGTGGTTTGTCAGTGGCGTCAGCATGGTTGGTTTCCTTGGCACTGGTCGGCTGTACCACGCTGGGCACGCCGCTGAACGAGCCCGCCGCGACAGACCCCAATGCACCACAAGCCCGCGTGGCAGATGACTTCCCGGTCCCTAGTGGCTCGCGCGTCCTGACTGACGAAACCTTGGTCTTGGGCAGCGGCAACAACTGGACTGGGCGTCTGAGCTTGGCCCTTAGCGTTGACGCACAAAACGCCTATGTGCATTTCCGAGATCAGGCCAAGTCATTTGGTTGGACTCTCGTGTCCGGCTCCTTCGGCACCACCAGCATTCTTACTTTTGCCAAAGCCCAACGGTCCGCAACGGTTCTCATCCAAGACGGTAATCGGCTTCAAGGTATCAAAGCAACCATCACCGTGAGTCCGATGGCTACCCCAGCGACCAAGTAATCGGCTATCCTCCTAACGGAAATCGTTTGAAGTTAGGAAACCGAATGCCCCGTCCCAAAACACCGACAGTCAAAGCTCAACCTCACGTCGCCATCATCGGCGCCGGTATCGCGGGGATCACCTGCGCCCGCACACTCGCCCAAGCAGGCATGCGGGTAACTGTTTTCGAGAAAAGCCGCGGCTGTGGGGGGCGCATGTCCACCCGTCGCTCGCCGTTCGGCGACTTTGACCATGGTGCCCAGTACTTCACCATGCGCGACCCGCGCTTTGAAGCCGCCTTGGCGACCACCGCACAAACAATCAAGCGCTGGAGCGCTAACACCGTGCGCGTGATGGACGCCAATGGACAAGTCCTCGCCACCACGGGAAATCCCAGCGATGCCCATTGGGTGCCGGTACCGGGTATGAACGCATTGGTCAAAGCATGGGCTGCGCCGCTTCAGGATGGCACCCTCAAGGGCTGCAACGTGGTGTCGCAAACGCGCATTGTTAAGTTGCGGCAGCACGGGCAACAATGGGCCTTAGAAGCCGAGGTGACTGACCCCTCAAGTGGTGTAACCGATACCGAAACAGTGGGTAATTTTGACCATGTAGTCCTTGCCATCCCCAGCGCGCAGGCACACGCATTGCTCGCGTCGAGCAATGAAAAGCCAGACTGGCAATCGAAGATTGCCGACGTCTTGGTCGACCCGTGCTGGACCCTCATGCTCGCTTACCCACAAGCCAACCAACCGATAGGCCCTCACTGGAACGTGGCCCGTAGCATCCACCATCGGGTCAGCTGGGTCGCGCGTGAGTCAAGTAAACCCGGACGCAGCACGGTTGAGCGCTGGACCGTACAGGCAAGCCCTCAATGGTCCCAAGAGCACGTGAATGACGCACCTGACCGTGTCATCGCCAAGCTTACAAAAGCCTTTGGTGAGATCACAGGTATTCGCGTTACCCCATCGCACGCGGAGGTCCACCGCTGGCTCTATGCGCAAACCCGCCGCCCACTTGGGCAGCCTTTTTTGTCCGACTCAACTCGTCAGCTCTCTGTTTGCGGCGACTGGTGCTTGGGGAATCGGGTAGAAAACGGCTTCGTCTCTGGCTTGGAACTCGCACTCGCGATCGCACAAAACCAAGACTGAATTCGAATTGTCGGATGCGTTACATTGGCCGCTTCGCGCCCTCTCCCACGGGTCCGCTGCATGTGGGCTCCTTGGTGGCGGCGCTGGCGAGTTGGCTCGATGCGCGCGCACACCATGGTCGTTGGCTGGTTCGTATTGAAGATGTGGATACACCACGCACCGTCGAAGGTGCGGACCAGCACATCTTGCGTCAACTGGCTGCGTGTGGACTGGTCGCAGACGAACCCGTGCAATGGCAGTCCAAGCGATTCGCTCATTACCAATCCGCATTGACGCAACTCGACACCAAGGGGTTGGTCTATGGGTGCTGTTGTTCGCGTCAAGCGATTTTGCATGCCCTTGAATTGAACCAGCAACCGCATCAGCGGCACACAACCCCTCGATATCCGGGCACCTGCGAACGGCTCAATCTCAACCAAAGCCACACGAAGTTGGCGCAGCGGCTCAAGACTCGCCCTGCGGGCACCGTGACCTGGACCGACCGTGCGAGCGGTCAACAAGTGGAGCCTGTCCACGCCGCCGTTGGTGATTTCGTATTGAAACGCGCCGATGACGTGTGGGCGTATCAATTGGCCGTCGTCGTTGATGACGCCGCACAGGGTGTGACGCATGTGGTGCGTGGTGCCGACTTGGCCGACAACACGGCGCGGCAAATATACATCCAACACTGCCTGGGTTTGGCACGACCCCATTACTTACACACACCGTTGGTGATGGGCCCAGACGGACAAAAATTAAGCAAACAAAATAACGCTATCGCCGTACCGCTGACCGACACCCTAGGTGCCTTGCGGGAGGCCGCTGCACGACTCAATCTACCAGCTGACGTCATACCCGAAGCGCGGCAGCCTTCCGAGTTGTTACAAGCATGGATTTCGCCTTGGCGTTCAGTGTGGATCACCGCATTCACGCCACCCTCGGGCACATACAATTGAGCGTTGGCACCGACCGGATGCCCCGCTTTGCAAACACGCCATGTCCGACTCAAACTCGACCCCATCCGCCATCAGCTTCCCGAAACGCATCAAAAGCTACGTGCTTCGTGCGGGTCGCACCACGACAGGGCAAGCCAAGGCCTTGGCATCGCTGGGCCCGCAGTTCACTGTGCCGTATCAAGACACGACACTCGATCTCGCAGCGACATTTGGCCGTGCGGCACCTGTCATTCTGGAAATTGGCTTTGGTATGGGTGAGTCCACCGCACACATCGCTGGCGTGCGTCCCAATGACAATTTTCTATGCTGTGAGGTGCACATGCCGGGTGTCGGCGCGTTGCTCAAGCGAATCGGCGAGCAGGATATTCAGAACATTCGCATCGTGGCGCACGATGCAGTCGAAGTCTTGGACAACATGCTCACCCCAGATAGTTTGGACGGCGTGCACATCTTTTTCCCAGACCCTTGGCACAAAAAACGTCATCACAAACGGCGCTTGATTCAAGACGCTTTCGTCGCCAAATTGGTAGGCCGTTTAAAGATCGGCGGCTACTTGCATTGCGCCACTGATTGGGGGCCTTACGCCGAGCAAATCCGCGATGTGTTGAATGCTAATCCCAACTTGGTCAACACCAGTTCGCAGACCGACGGCGACCGCGCAGGTTACGCAGATAAACCCAGCTATCGCCCACTCACCAAATTTGAAAACCGTGGCCTCAAACTCGGCCACGGCGTTTGGGACTTGGTGTTTACGCGCGCGACTTAACCCACGGCAGTACGCTTGCCAGCGCGGCAGGCAGGGCTGCGGCGTCGGTGCCGCCAGCCATCGCCATATCGGGCTTGCCACCGCCTTTGCCACCGACCTGCTGCGCGACCATGTTGACCAGATCACCAGCTTTGATGCGGCTGATTTGATCAGCGGTCACGCCTGCCGCGAGCTGTACTTTCGCGCCATCACGAGCGGCCAAAACGATGACGGCAGACTTGAGCTTGGACTTCAATTTATCCATGGTCTCGCGCAGCGCTTTGGCATCGGCACCGGGAAGCTCAGCTGCCAGAACCGACACACCGCCGACGTCGACGGCTTGGTTCAATAATTCATCGCCTTGCGCCGAGGCGAGGCGTCCTTTTAGGGCATTCAGCTCTTTTTCGAGTTCGCGCACCTGCTCGACCATCGCGTTGACACGTGCAGGTACCTCTTGCGGGGTGACCCGCAGCGTACCCGCAACGCCGCCCAACGTCGCTTCCATTCCCTGCACGTACTGCAAGGCATTTAGGCCCGTGAATGCCTCGATACGACGCACCCCGGCGGCCACACCGCCCTCTGCATTGATAGTGAAGAAGCCGATGTCACCGGTGCGCTCGACGTGCGTGCCACCACACAATTCCCGGCTACTGCCAATGTCCAGCACACGAACCGTCTCGCCGTATTTTTCACCGAACAACATCATCGCGCCCGTTTTCTGGGCTGACTCAATGTCCATCACGCGGGCCTGAGAGGCCGCGTTTGCCAGAATCTCTGCATTCACGCGGTCTTCGATAGCCTTGATTTCAGCGTCGGATACTGGGGCGTTGTGCGTGAAGTCAAAACGGGTCTTATCGGCATCGACCAAACTACCCTTTTGCTGCACGTGCTCACCCAAAACCTCACGCAAGGCTTTGTGCATCAGGTGCGTGGCCGAGTGATTCCGCACGATCGCCGCACGCCGTGCGCCATCGACTTGTGCATCCAGCGATTGACCAATCGCCAAACGACCCGCCGTGAGGATGCCATGGTGACCAAACACATCCGCTTTGATTTTTTGGGTGTCCTCAACCTCGAATGCAATATCAGCGGCGGTCAAGACGCCCGCATCGCCCACTTGGCCACCGCTCTCTGAATAAAACGGCGTGCGATCTAACACCACGACGCCACGCTGCCCAGCATCCAATTGCGTCACGGGTGAACCATCGGCGTATAAAGCGACCACTGTAGCCGCTTGGGACAAGTGCTCGTAGCCAACGAATACGTTTGATGCGCCGGCGTACTCCAAGGCGCGATCCATCTTGAACTTACCTGCTGCACGGGCCTGGTCTTTTTGACGGGCCATGGCTGCGTCGAACCCAACCGCATCCACTTGCACGCCCCGCTCGCGGCAGACGTCCTGTGTCAAGTCAAGCGGGAAGCCGTAGGTATCGTGCAACTTGAATGCGACATCGCCAGACAGCGTTTTGGCCCCCTCTGGTAAAGCGGCATCCAAAATTTCCATGCCGATGGCGAGTGTTTCGTAAAAACGCTCTTCCTCCGTTTTGAGCACTGCCATCACTCTCGCGGCTTGGTTCGCCAGGTTCGGGTAGGCCGCGCCCATGAGATCAACCAAATCTGGGACCAGTTTATGGAAGAAAGGGGTTTTCTGACCTAGCTTGTAGCCGTGACGAATCGCACGGCGAATAATGCGGCGCTGGACATAACCCCGCCCTTCGTTGCTGGGTATCACGCCATCACTCACCAAAAACGCTGTGGCGCGAATGTGGTCCGCAACCACCTTGAGTGAGGGATTGCTGAGGTCTTGGCAGCCGGTTTCACGGGATGCGGCCGCAATTAAACGGGTGAACACATCGATTTCGTAGTTGCTATGCACGCCCTGCAAAATCGCCGCCAGTCGCTCCAAGCCCATACCGGTATCCACACAAGGCGCTGGCAGTTTCTTGACGGAGCCATCAGGCTGCATGTCAAACTGCATGAACACGTTGTTCCAAATCTCGATGTAACGGTCACCATCTTCATCGGGACTGCCGGGAGGCCCCCCTGGGATCTCTGGTCCATGGTCGTAGAAGATCTCTGAGCATGGGCCACAAGGTCCCGTATCGGCCATCATCCAAAAGTTATCGGACATGTACTTGCCGCCCTTGTTATCGCCGATTCGCACAATGCGTTCGGCGGGCACGCCAATGTCATTTGCCCAGATGTCATACGCCTCATCGTCATCGATGTAGACCGTTACCCAGAGCCGTTCGGCAGGTAGTTTGTAAACCTCAGTCAGTAACTCCCATGACCACCGCAGGCTGTCACGCTTGAAATAGTCACCAAAACTCCAGTTACCGAGCATCTCAAAGAAGGTGTGGTGACGCGCCGTGTACCCCACATTTTCTAAGTCATTGTGTTTACCGCCGGCGCGCAAGCAGGCTTGCACGGAGGTCGCACGTTTGTAGCTACGGGTATCGGTGCCCAAGAACACGTCCTTGAACTGCACCATGCCGGAGTTCGTGAACATCAATGTGGGGTCATTACCGGGGACCAACGAACTACTGGCAACCACCGCGTGCGCTCGCTGCGCGTAAAAGTCGAGAAAGGACTGGCGAATTTCGGCAACGGTTGAGGGCGTTCGGCTCATGTGTAGACTCGGCGATAAAAGGTATAAACCCTCTATTTTCACCGATCTTTAGCTCGTTTTGGTCAGCCAAGGCTCGGGTTTTGGTTTAACCTCTGCTCGTTGTTTTCGCACGAAAACGCTTCTGTTGACACCTTTACCGGAATTGCACGCCATGAATAGCCCTTTAAGCCAACTCGCAGACCCCACGCTCTTAAAAACCAGCGCACTCATCAACGGCGAGTGGATCACGGCCGACAACCAATTTGACGTCACCGACCCCGCCACCGGAGCCCACCTGGCAAAAGTTGCGAACATGGGCCCCGCCCAAGCAGAGGCCGCCATCGCCGCTGCGAACGCTGCCTGGGCGGGCTGGCGCAAAACGACCGCCAAGCAGCGCGCCATCATCATGCGCAAGTGGTACGACTTGTTGATGGCAAACCAAGCAGACCTGGCGCGCATCATGACCGCCGAGCAAGGCAAGCCCTATGCAGAGGCGATGGGCGAAGTGGCTTACGGCGCCAGCTTTGTGGAGTGGTTCGCCGAGGAGGCAAAGCGGGTCAATGGCGAAACCTTGCCCACCTTTGACAACAACCGGCGCCTGTTGGTCTTGCGCGAGCCCATCGGCGTATGCGCGGCCATTACGCCGTGGAACTTCCCTTTGGCCATGATCACGCGCAAGGTCGCACCGGCACTGGCAGCAGGTTGTCCCGTCATCATCAAGCCAGCCGAGTTAACGCCGCTGACCGCGTTGGCCGCAGCTGAGCTGGCGATGCGTGCGGGTATTCCGGCCGGTGTTTTGAACATGTTGAGTGCTGACGCTTCACAGTCCATTGCCATCGGTAAGGTCTTGTGCGCCAGCGACGTGGTGCGCCACATCAGCTTCACCGGTAGCACCGAGGTGGGCCGCATCCTGATGGCGCAATCGGCGCCTACGGTCAAGAAGCTCTCCCTAGAGTTGGGCGGTAACGCGCCGTTCATCGTGTTCAATGACGCCGACATCGATAGCGCCGTAGAAGGCGCCTTTGCCAGCAAATACCGGAACGCAGGGCAAACCTGTGTGTGTTCTAACCGCTTCTACGTGCAGTCCGGCGTGTATGACGAGTTCTGTACGAAGTTCGCGGCCAAGGTCAAAACAGCGAAGGTCGGTAACGGTTTCGAAGAAGGCGTTAACCAAGGTCCGCTGATTGAGGAAGCGGCGCTCGAAAAAGTACAACGCCACGTCGAAGATGCGGTTGCCGGTGGCGCCCGCGTGCTGACGGGTGGCAAGCGCTTGTCCGGCCAATTTTTTGAGCCCACCGTGGTCGCTGACGCCACCGCGAACATGCTGTGTGCGAAAGAAGAGACGTTCGGCCCCTTCGCCCCGATTTTCAGATTTACGGAAGAGCAAGAGGCTATCGATGCGGCGAACAACACCGAATTTGGTTTGGCCAGCTATTTCTACAGCCGCGACATTGGGCGTATTTTCCGGGTATCCGAGGCACTGGAATACGGCATGGTCGGCGTGAACGTCGGTATCTTGGCAACCGAGCACGTACCCTTCGGCGGCGTCAAGCAAAGTGGCTTGGGTCGCGAGGGCTCACACCACGGCATGGATGACTACGTCGAAATCAAGTACGTGTGTATTGGCGATGTGATGTCGTCGTAAGAAACGCTAGCGGACCGTGTAAACTCCGGTCTGCTGTTTCAAATGCGGGTGTAGTTCAATGGTAGAACGGCAGCTTCCCAAGCTTTAGACGCGAGTTCGATTCTCGTCACCCGCTCCACATACCGCTGTTGGTATCAAGCAGCCCGTAACGCTCTCGCCTGTGCTTGGACCGTTACCTCTCGACCCATGATTTCGAGCAAGACAAACACGCGATCTTGCGCCGAAGCGGTCACCAACCCCTCAAGTCCCTTCAAAGGACCCTCGACCAACCGTACAGGCGTCCCAGCGGTCAACCCGTGGACGACCGCCTCTTCCCTGGCGGAGAGCGATGAAGCGACCTGCACCGCTTGTTCAACGACCGCATGGGACACGGTCGCCGGCACCGTTCCAAAACGCACCAATTGACTAACGCCCAGCGTCGAGCCGATCGGCGCGATGGACTGTGTCTCATCGCAGGTTTGCACAAACAGGTAACTGGGGAAAAGTGCCTCCCAGCGCTTGCGGGGCTGAATCAACTCGGGTAGGACAACCCGGTATTTTTGTCGCAGCAGTTGAGCCGCCGCCTCCCGCTCGGCGCGGGGCTTGGTTTTCACCACATACCAACGTTGGAGCTCGCTTGACTGATCAGACATTGGCATTTAAAAATTAACTATAAAGTATTATTCTAGTCAATCTAAATCGGGCGCTGTATCAACGGCAGATACGCGATCGATTCGGCGACCTTCCATCGTGGTGATGGTGAATTCCCACGTCAAAATTATAACCTTTTCGCCTTCTGACAACAACTCGCCGGATACATACTGCAGCAGACCGGCCAGTGTGTTGTAGCGTCCCTTCTCTTCGTCAGGCAAGGTATCGAATCCCAAGCGAACTTTGAGCTCGGATGCTGGCATCGCACCATCCAAATCCCAAGAGCCATCGGCCCCCTCGATAGCCCACGTATCCAACGCCTCTTCCGACTTCAATTCGCCCGTGATCGCCTCTAACAAGTCACGCGGCGTCAACAGACCCTGCACCACGCCGTACTCATCCACCACGAAGACCATGCGCATCGCCGAGACACGGTATTGCTGCAACAGCTCCATGCCATTGAGGGTCTCGGGTACGTAAACCGCGGGAGTGACATGACCGCCGACCGCATCCTGCCCGTTCGACTCATCCCAGACGCGCAACATTTCAGAGACATGCAGCACGCCCACGATGTTGTCTAAGCCACCCTTGCAAACCGGGTACCAAGAGTGCCCCAGCGAACGCGCCTTTTGCAGGGCTTCGTCGACCGTGTCAGCAGCCTCAAGCCAGTGAATATCGGCGCGCGGCAGCATGATAGAACCCAGTGACCGCGTATCCAAAGCAAACACATTGCGTACCATCTGGTGCTCGTGGACCTCGATCACACCGGCACCCAAGCCCTCGGCAAGACTTTCCTCGATTTCCTCGGTCGTCATCACGGCCTCGTCATTCACCCGCACACGCAGTAAACGCAAGAAATAGTGCGTGGTCGCCGACAGCAGCCGCACAAACGGATGCGCGACCATGGCGACCACCGTCATGGGGATGGCAACAAAACGCGCCACCGTCTCGGGGAACAGCTGGCCAATCCGCTTGGGCACCAACTCGCCAAAGACAATGGTCAAAAAGGTGATGACCGTTACCACGATCGCGGTGGCAACGATGTCCGCGGTCGCGCGCTCAAGCCCCCATGTGGTCAGGTTGTCAGATAAACCTGCACTGAAGGCCGCTTCGCCGACAATCCCGTTCAGTACACCGATAGACGTGATGCCCACCTGCACCGAAGACAGAAAGTGGGTGGGGTCCTCCATCAGCTTGACGGCCGCACTGGCGCCCTTGTCGCCTTCGTCGGCAAGGCGTTGCAAGCGGCTCTTGCGACTGGAAGCCACCGCAAGTTCTGACATGGCAAACGCACCGTTCAGAACAATCAACAAAAGAATGATTAAGAAATCCATAATCTAAGCATGGCACTTTACATGATTGGCGACATACAAGGCTGTGACGAGGCCTTGCAAGCCCTGCTCCAGACCCTTGATTTTTCACCGAGCCGGGATACGTTGTTCGTTTTGGGGGATTTAGTCAATCGCGGGCCCAGCTCGCTGGCTACCATGCGACGGCTGATGGCGCTGGGTGATAGCGCGCAATGCCTGTTGGGCAACCATGACCTGCATTTATTGGCCGTTGGTTTGACGGGTGCCCGGGTAAAACCACAGGACACGCTGAACAGCATTCTGGACGCAACTGACCGAAACGCCCTCTTGCTTTGGCTGCGCCATCGCCCACTGGCGATCGACGCCCATGGCTGGCTGATGGTCCACGCAGGTGTGCTGCCGCAATGGACGCGCGCGCAAACCGTCGCACTTGCACAGTCAGCGCAGGCCGTCCTGAGGGGCGAGGCACACCTTGAGTTTTTCAAAAACATGTACGGCAATTGGCCCAACCAGTGGCAGGCGCCGAGCGCACGAAACCCCGAATGGACCGCGTTTGATGAAACCCGTTTAGTCATCAATGCGCTCACCCGAATACGGTTGTGTGACAGCGATGGACAGCTTGACTTTGCGTACAAGGGTGACGCAACTGGTGCCCCCGCCGGCCTGATGCCGTGGTACGCAGTGCCTGGTCGGCGAACAGCGGATACGCGTATCGCCTTTGGACATTGGTCGACGTTGCGCGCACCGGAATCCGGACTTTTTGAGCCGCCGATGGTGTTGCCACTTGACACGGGGTGTGTGTGGGGCGGGTGTTTAACCGCAGCAGAATTCCGCTCTGACAGTGCCCAAGTCACGCTCATCAAACAGCCTTGCCCGCAGGCACAACAGCCTAGTTAGCTGGTTGACTTGAACAGTGCCGCCACTTTGCGGCGGGGCTTGATGTTGGCAGAAATGCCCCGAGGTTTGACGGCGGGTGCCGCCTCCCACGCCGGCTTGGCATCAGGCGGCAGGCTGGGCTGATAAGGCTGATCGAACAGCGGGTCCGATTTAGTCTGACGCGACAACGGCTGATAACGAGCCTTGGGGTCACGGCTTTCGGCACGCTTGGCCAAGCGGTCCTCATCGTGTTTGTCGATGCGAGGCTCTCGGCGCTCGCGGCCTTCATCAGCGTCGCGTCCACCGCGCTCATCACGACGACCACGAGTCGGCGCACGTTCAAACTCGACCGGCTCAACCTCAGCCTTGATCTTGATGAGCTTCTCAATGTCGCCCAACAAACGCGCATCCGAGCTGGACACCAAAGAAATCGCCAATCCACTGGCCCCGGCTCGTCCGGTGCCACCAATGCGGTGCACGTAATCTTCTGCGTTGAAGGGCAAATCGATGTTGAACACCACCGGCACGTCTTTGATGTCAAGACCTCGCGCAGCGACGTCCGTACACACCAGCAAGTCGACCTCACCCGCTTTGAAAGCAGCCAACGCTTTCAGGCGCTCGTCTTGGCTTTTATCGCCATGCATCGCTGCGGTACGCAGGCCATCGCGCTCGAGGTTGCGGGCCAAACGCGCGCAACCTAACTTACTGTTGACGAAGACGAAAGCCTGCTTCACGTCGTGCTGCTTAATGAGGGCCAACATGGCCAGGCGTTTGTCTTCACCGCTTGCGCTGTAAAACCGCTGCTCGACCGTGGCGGCCGTGGCGTTTGAACGCGCGACTTCAATCGTGACCGGGTCTTGCAGGTAGCTGTTCGCCAGCCGTTTGATGTCGTTAGAGAATGTGGCGGAAAACAGCAAAGTGGTGCGCTGTTTTGGTAGGTGGCTGAGGATGCGTTGCAGGTCCGGCAGAAAACCAATGTCCAGCATGCGATCGGCCTCGTCGAGCACCACGTACTCAACCTGATTCAGTACCGCGGTTTTAGCCTCGATGTGGTCCAACAAACGGCCCGGCGTAGCAACCAGCACTTCGACCCCTTGGCGCAAAGCCGCAATTTGGGGCTTGATGTCCATACCGCCAAACACCACTGTGCTGCGCAGTTTGGTAAAAGCGGCGTACTGCCGAATTTGATCCTCGACTTGGCTAGCCAACTCACGTGTTGGGAGCAATACCAGCGCCCGCACAGGGTGGCGTGCGGGTGAGACGGAGGCATTTTCGTGACGCAGCAAACGCTGCAACAGCGGTAATGAAAAGGCGGCTGTTTTACCGGTACCGGTTTGGGCCGCGCCCATCACGTCTCGCCCTTGCAACACCACGGGGATGGCTTGGGCTTGGATGGGCGTCATGGTTTCGTAGCCCATTTGGGCAACGGCCTTAGCCAGTGACGGTGCTAAGGACAGTTCGGAGAAAGATGCGGTCATGTAACCGCTGATTGTCCCACGTTTCAGGGACCCTACGAAACCTCTGAGGCCGGCTCCCGTGGGCAAATCACCACAAGCAGCCGAAAATTAAGCCTTTGGCAGGGTCACACCGACCTGACCTTGGTATTTCCCACCCCGGTCCTTGTAACTGACTTCACACACCTCGTCGCTCTCAAAAAAGAGCACTTGTGCGCAACCCTCACCCGCATAGATACGAGCTGGTAACGGCGTGGTGTTCGAAAATTCCAAGGTGACATACCCTTCCCACTCGGGCTCGAAGGGCGTCACATTCACGATGATCCCGCAGCGAGCATAGGTGCTTTTCCCCAAGCAAACGGTCAACACGTTGCGCGGAATGCGGAAGTACTCGACGGTTCGAGCCAGGGCGAAACTGTTGGGCGGAATGATGCACGAGTCGCCGTGGAAATCGACAAAGCTCTTTTCATCGAAGTTCTTGGGATCAACCACCGTGCTGTGGATATTGGTGAAAACCTTGAATTCCGGGGCGCAGCGGATGTCGTAACCGTAGCTGCTGGTGCCATAGCTGATGATTCGTTTGCCATCCACCTCGCGCACCTGGCCGGGTTCGAACGGCTCGATCATGCCCGTGGATTCAGCCATCTTGCGAATCCACTTATCGCTCTTGATACTCATTGGTTTTGACTCCCTTTGCCTCGCATTTTAGGCGTAAAAAAATGGCCAGGCGCCGAAGCGCTGGCCATTGTCAGTCAGGCTGACCCCCGCTTAATTGCCGGGCACTTGGCCTTCAACGCCTTTGACGTAGAACTTGATACCGCCCAAGAACGCGTCATCTGCCTTTACGCCAGCGGCCACTTGCTCTTTGCCGGTGTTGTCCACAATGGGGCCCGTCCAAACAGCAAAGCTCCCGTCTTTCAGACCCGCGCGGATCTCATCAACTTTGGCCTTGATGTCAGCAGGTACATCGTCCGCGACGGAGACCATGTCAATGGCGCCTTCTTTAACGCCCCACCATGAAGTACCCGTGCTCCAGGTACCGTCCAGCGTGTCTTTTACAGCCTTGCTGTAATAAGGTGCCCAGTTGATGATTGCTGACCCAAGGTGCGCTTTAGGCGCGTAGGCTTGCATGTCAGAGTCCCAACCAAAGGCGCGCTTACCGTTCTTGTCAGCCGTTTGCAGCACGGCTGAAGAGTCGGTGTTTTGCATCAACACATCTGCGCCACCGTTAATCAGCGACTGCGCTGCTTCGGTCTCTTTTGGTGGATTGAACCACTCGCCAACCCACACCACTTTGGTCGTCACCTTGGGATTCACAGACTGCGCGCCCATGGTAAAGCTGTTGATGTTGCGGATCACTTCAGGAATTGGGATCGAACCGACCACGCCGAGCGTGTTGGTTTTCGTCATCGCCCCAGCGATCACACCCGCCATGTACGCGCCTTGATAGGTGCGACTGTCGTAGGTGCGCATATTGCCGGCGGTTTTGTAACCCGTGGCGTGCTCGAATTTGACATCGGCGAAATCAGGCGCCACTTTCAACATAGGTTCCATGTAACCGAAGGTGGTACCAAAAATCAGCTTGTTACCCTGGCTCGCCATGTCACGGATTACACGCTCAGCGTCGGCGCTCTCGGGGACATTCTCGACAAACGTGGTGACGATCTTGTCGCCAAACTCAGCCTGGACGGCTGCGCGCGCACGGTCATGGGCAAAAGTCCACCCACCATCACCCACGGGGCCGACGTAGGCGAATGCGACTTTCAGGGGCTCGGCGGCGGCGGGCGCTGCGGCAGGTGCAGCCGCTTCCTCTTTTTGGCCGCAGCCCACCAAAACAACAGCGGCGACCGCTGTGGCAGCAACAGTTTTGGCAACTGCGCTGAATTTAATCTCTGTCATGAGGTCACTCCTGTGTAAAAAAAATGCCAATGCGAGCATTATGAACTCGGATGAAAGCTTTTTCCAATGCTCTGCGGCATATTCAGCCGTATCCACTGGGGGTTACGGGAAATAATCACCAACACCACGATGGTCGCCAGGTACGGCAGCATATTCAGCACTTGGCTGGGAATGTGCACCCCCATGCCCTGCAGGTGGAATTGCAACATCGTGACCGCGCCAAACAGGTAGGCACCAAACAGCACGCGCACCGGTCGCCAGGTCGCAAATGTGGTCAGTGCCAGCGCGATCCAGCCCTTGCCGGCGATCATGCCCTCCACCCACAACGGGGTGTAGATGGTCGACACATAGGCGCCAGCCAGCCCACACAATGCGCCACCGGCCATGACAGCGCCTAAACGAATTCGACGCACGTTGTAGCCCAGCGCGTGGGCAGATTCCGGGGACTCCCCTACGCTGCGCAGCACCAGGCCCGCTCGGGTTTTGAACAGGAAGTAAACCAAACCTGCAGTCACGGCAACGCCGGCATAGACCATGGGATGGTGATTGAAGAACGCCACACCGAAAAATGGAATGTCACCCAAAAAGGGGATTTTGAAGTGCAAGGCCTCCGGCAACTTCTCTTGTACATACCCCGTACCTGCAAAGGCTGACAAGCCCGCACCGAACAGGCTCAACGCCAAACCGGTCGCGTACTGGTTTGTGCCCAGCCAAATCACCAACCAGCCAAATACGCCCGCCAATGCGGCACCCACCGCCATACCCGCACCAAAGCCCGCTACGGTGCTACCCGTGTGCACAACGGTTGCAAAACCGGCTAAAGCCGCGCACAACATCATGCCCTCAGCACCCAAGTTCAAGATACCGGCTTTCTCATTGATCAGCAGGCCAAGCGACGCCAACGCCAATATGGTCCCCGCATCCAATGCGGCTGCAACGAGTAACGCACTGCTCATGGTGATTTTCTCCAAGCGAGGCGATTGGCAATCAGAATGTCACAAGCCAATAGCGCGAACAGCAACAGCCCTTGGAACACACCAGTGATGCTCTTGGGTAAACCCAAGCGCGACTGCGCCAACTCGCCGCCAATGTAAAACATACTCATGAGAATGGCGGAAAACACCGCACCGAAGGGGTGCAAACGACCAACAAACGCGACAATGATGGCTGCGAAGCCGTAGCCCGCGGGCACGTAAGGCGTCAACTGTCCGATCGGCCCCGCCACTTCCAACGCACCGGCCAGCCCTGCAAAACCGCCGCTGATCAGCAGTGCGGACCACAATGCGCGACGCGATGAGAAACCCGCATAACGCGCCGCGAGGGGCGCCAATCCGCCAACTTGCTGGGCAAAACCCGCCCGAGTTCGGTACAAATACACCCATACAGCACCCGCACCCACCAATGCCAACAACAACCCAATACTGACACGGGAACCTTGCATCAGGCGGGGAATTTTTGTCACAGCATCAAAGGTTTTAGTCTGCGGAAAGTTATAGCCATTCGGATCTTTCCAGGGACCATAGACCATGTACTGAAGCAGTTGGATAGCGACGTACACCAACATCAAGCTGACCAAGATTTCGTTGGCATTAAAGCGGTCACGCAGCCACGCCACCAAGCCGGCCCATACCATTCCGCCTGCGGTGCCCGCCAGCAAAATAGAAACCACAATCCAACCGGTGCTGTCGGCATTGGCGGTCAGCGCAATGCCCCCGGCAGCAATCGCGCCCACCACGTACTGCCCTTCTGCCCCAATGTTCCATACGTTGCTGCGGAAGCAAACGGCCAATCCAAGCGCGATCAACAACAAGGGGGTGGCTTTGACAAGCAACTCGCCAATCGCGTAGGTACTCTTGATGGGTTCCCAAAAGAAAACCAACAAGCCCTGCACAGGGTCCTTGCCAAGGGCCACAAAGATGGTCAACCCAATGAGAACCGTCAAGGCAAGCGCCAAGACTGGTGACGCATAGGTCCAAAAGGTCGACGCTTCAGCGCGCGGTTTCAGCTCAAGCATGCGCGGCCTCCGAACCCCATAAACCAGACATCCATGTGCCGACTTTCTCCACCGTCGCATCGCCGCGCGCCATCGCCGGTGACACACGCCCTTTGGCAATCACGACCAAGCGATCACTCAGCTCGAAAAGCTCATCGAGCTCTTCACTGATTAAGAGCACCGCGCAACCCGCGTCTCGCAACGCCAGAATTTGTGAGCGGATCTGCGCCGCCGCGCCAACATCCACGCCCCATGTGGGTTGACTCATGATCAGCAGTGTGGGCCGCGCTTCAATTTCTCGACCCACAATGAATTTTTGCAAGTTGCCACCCGACAGCGACTTCGCCGGCGCAGTGGGACCGCCCGCTTTGACCCGGTAACGACCGATGATGCCCTCGGCCTGTGCGCGCAGTTGTTTGAGGTTGATCCACCCGCTTTTACCAACGGCCTCACCGCGTGTGAGTAGCAAGTTATGAGATAAACCGAGCGTTGGCACGGCACCCCGTCCGAGCCGCTCTTCGGGTACCAAATGCAAGCCCACCGCACGCCGATGGCCAGCGGTGGCACGGCTGATGTCCGTATCTCCCAATCTGATAGTGCCTAAAGGAGCACGCACGTCCTCGCCGGATAGCAGCCGAACCAGCTCGGCTTGCCCGTTTCCTGACACGCCTGCAATGCCCAGAACTTCGCCTGCTCGGACGTCAAACGTGACTTCCGTCAGATCGGTGCCAAACTGATCCTCAGCCGGGACGCGCAAACCACTGACAGACAACACCACCGCCCCCGAAAGGTCGGCGCGTTGCGGCAGGGCTGGCGGCTCTTGGCCGATCATGAGGCGGCTCAACGATGCGTTCGACTCTGCTTGCGGGTCACAAACCCCAGTGACTTTACCGCCCCGAAGTACCGTACAAGCGGTGCACAACGCGCGGATCTCATGCAATTTGTGGCTGATGTAAACAATGCTGCACCCCTCTGCTGCCAGCTGCTTCAAGACGATAAATAATTTCTCAACGGCTTGCGGCGTCAGCACGGAGGTGGGTTCATCCAATATCAACAGCTTGGGATTGGTCAGGAGCGCGCGAATGATTTCCACGCGCTGTCGCTCACCCACACTGAGGGTGTGAACCGGTCGGGCGGGCTCAATCTCAAGACCGTAGGTGGCGGCTTTTTCCACGATGGCGGCTTGCACTGCCGCCAGCGACAAATCACCATCCAGCCCCAGCCACACATTCTCGGCGACGGTCAGTGTGTCGAATAGGCTGAAATGCTGAAAAACCATTGCGATACCCAGTGCACGCGCCGCTTGCGGGTTGCGTACCAACATGGGCTCGCCATCAAACAGCATGTGACCAGCGTCCGGCTGCACCGTGCCGTAAATCATCTTCATGAGGGTGGATTTACCGGCACCGTTCTCACCCAAAACGGCATGAATTTCACCGGGCTGAACGGTCAAGTTAACCCCGTCGTTGGCAACCACGCTGGGGTATGCCTTGGTTAGGCCAGTGATTTGCAGGCGGGGGATCATGATGGATTGGCGAGAATCAAATGTTGGGCATCAGCGCGCTATTCTACGGACGCTGAGCCAGGCATCACCAAAATAGCGCGGAAGTCGTTCACGTTGGTATGCGTAGGTCCGGTGACCACCAGATCGCCTATCGCGTTGAAAAATCCGAATCCATCATTTCGAGTCAGGCAATCAGACAGGCTGACCCCAGCCGCAGCGGCGCGTGTCAGCGTGCTGGGCGTCACCAAGGCGCCTGCATTGTGCTCAATACCGTCGATGCCGTCCGTATCAGCGGCAAGCCCCCAAATCCCAGCGTGGCCATTAAGTGCCTGCGCCAGCCCCATGCAAAACTCAGCGGCCCGCCCACCGCGCCCCTTGGCAAGACCGCGCTCTGGCGGGTGCTTTTTGATGGTGACCGTAGTCTCGCCACCGCTCAAAATAACGCACGGCACTTTGAATGCCGAAAAGTCCTGCGGCTTGGTGCGACCAAGGCCGCTCGCAGCGCCGGTTGCCAACGCGGCGTGGACACGGCCCACTTCGCGCGACTCGCCCTCCAGGTCGTCCGACAAAATATATGCGGGCAAGCTGGCCGCGTTGACCACACTTGCGGCGGCCTGCAACGCATCGCGGGGGGTAGCGATGAGGCTCACCCGATGGGTAGCCCAAACGGGATGATCTGGCTTGGGTGATTCCAAGCTGCCGTCCCGCAGCGCCGCCCAAACGGGAGCGGGTAGGTCGATATTGAGGCGCTCCAAAATAGCCATGGCATCGGCACAGGTCGTGCGATCGGGCACGGTCGGGCCGCTGGCGATCACACCCACATCGTCGCCCGGTACATCGCTGATGGCCAGCGTCACCAACTGAGCCGGCGCGCAGGCCAAACCCAAACGTCCCCCCTTGATTTGACTGAGGTGCTTACGCACGCAGTTCATGTCACCGATGCCCGCACCGCTGTCTAACAAGGCTTGATTCAAACGCTGCTTGTCTGCAAGCGTCAGTCCGGCCGCAGGTGCAGTCAGCAAGGCGGAGCCACCGCCCGACATCAAACAAATCACCAAATCGCCCGCCTGCGCGGCTTGCGCAATGGCCAGCATGCGTTCAGCCGCCGCCAAGCCCGCTTCGTCTGGGACGGGGTGCGAGGCCTCAAGAATGTCAATGCGCGGTAGCTGCCCATCCAACGCCGTCGGGCGCGGTGGCGTGTGACCATATCGGGTCACAACCGCGCCTGCTAAATGGGCATCAGCCGGCCACAGTTGCTCTAAAGCTTGGGCCATGGCGCCCGCCGCTTTGCCCGCACCGATCACCCACGTTCGACCGCCCTGCGGCACAGGCGGTAGCATGGCGCGCATGTTTTCTAGCGGCAAGGCACGCCGCACGGCCACATCGAACAGGTGCCGCAAAAAAGCCTCAGGGTCAGTGGGTAACGGTGGTGAGGCGGGCGTCGACGAGGGCGTGTGGGTGCGCATGGCGTTGGGGTGATGGCTCGTTGAGGGCGATGTTAGTCCGGCTGGTGCTTGGCCTTGCGGGCCTGCTTCTTGGCCTGCTTGGTAGCCGCTTTTTTCAGTGCGCGTTCGGCGTCTAATTGGACGCCCGCTGCCAGCCAAGTTTGGAATTGCTCGGGCGTCTCCAAACTGATCCGACCCAACGCCAGTGACCGAAAGTCATGGATCACAATTTCCGCGGCCTTTGTCAGGTTGAGTCTGCCGCCACTTTGGATGGCACCGCGGTAGCGGGCAATGGCGTCGAGGACCGTCTCGTCGGTCTCGCCGCTCAGGTCGTCGATCTTGTAGCGCGCTTGCAAAGCAGTGGGGTAGTGCGCCATCAGGTAGTTAATTAGTTCCAAGGCCACCGTTTCATCGTCAAAGGCGGCGACGCCAATCGCGCCACTCGCTGCCAGGTTGTAACCGCTCTCTGCCACGATGATACGAGGCCACAACACGCCCGGCGTGTCATACAGATAGAAATCAGGCGCCAAGGTTACGCGCTGCTCTTGCTTGGTGACACCCGCCTCATCACCGGTTTTCACCGCCCGCTTGCCTTTGAGGCTGTTGATGAGTGTCGACTTACCGACGTTAGGAATACCGCAAATCAAGACCCGCATGGGCTTGTCGACCCCCCCGCGGTTAGGCGCCAATTGCTGGCACCCCTCAATGATCATTTTGGCTGGCGCGGGGGTGCTGGCGTCAATGGCAATCGCTCGAACCCCCGGCATGTCGTTGTAGTGTGCCAACCAAGCGATTGTCCGATCCGGGTCGGCCATGTCTTGTTTGCTGAGCACTTTGAGTGCGGGCTTACCTGCAACCAGCGTCGCCAACATGGGGTTGGCGCTTGATCCGGGCAAGCGCGCGTCGAGCATTTCGATTACCACATCGATGCCTTTGATGCGCTCCTCGATCGCCTTGCGCGTCAGGTGCATGTGTCCGGGAAACCATTGAATCGCCATCTGACCGCAAAAGGCCTTTTTAAAACATAATAAAATCTATAACCGATCAGGGTCTCGCCCGACCTCAAAAACAACCACTGACTATACAAGGCGTTTAACCCATGTATCTGCGCCAATACGCGCTCATCGCAATTGCAAGCGCTGTCGTTTACTATTTACTGTTTCAACTGAACTTCACCGTCTTCAGTCCGCTGGAGAGCTCGTTTGGTGTCAACTGGATATTTATCCCCAGCGGTATTCGACTGGCAGCAATCTTGCTGGGTGGATTCGCGGGTGCCGTGGGCATTGTATTGGGGTCTTTGGTCATCGTGATCACGGCTTATGACACACCGCTGAGCTTATTCGCGCTGGGCACTGCCCTCATTTCTGGTTTTTCTCCTTTGTTGGCCCGACGCATTGCCACAGACCTATTGGGGCTCGACACCGAATTGGTCAACCTGAAGGCGGTTGGGCTGCTGAAAATCGCCCTCCTGTTTTCCATCATCAGCGCCAGCGCCCATCAGCTTTGGTTTTACGCGTTCGAGCGCAACGACAATTTTCTCCGTGAATTGTTTGTCATGGGGTTTGGCGACTTTGTTGGCACGGTCATCGTGCTGCTCGCACTGGAAGGTGTCGTGCGCGTGATGGGCAAAAAGACGGTTGATTGAGCGTTAGGCGCCTGCTGAGCGAACCAGTTGTACCGCCAATCGGTTGTGTTGCTCCACCAGGACCGGTAGATCAACCGTTGTGAGGTGGCCTGCGTCAACCACCACGCGGCCATTCACCACTACATGGTTGGCCTGTGCGCTGGCGCAGAGCAGCAATGCGCCGACCGGGTCGTGTACGGCACCGCCCGCGAAGCCTAAGGTGTCCATTTTGAACAGCGCCAAATCGGCGCAATAGCCTGGGGTAATTTGCCCAATATCCCGCGCACGACCCAAAACCGTCGCACTGCCACGGGTGCCCAACCGGAGCGCGTCGCGCGGAGTCATTTCGGCAGGACCGAGGTCACAGCCCAAAAAGGTTCGGCCATCTCGAATCTCGGGTGCCTGCATCGCTCGCCCGACACGGGCCAGTAACATGGCCTGCCGGGCTTCATTGAGCAGGTGGGCCGCATCATTGCTGGCGCTGCCATCCACACCCAAACCCACCGGAACGCCGGCATCAACCATCTTGCGAATGGGCGCTATGCCAGAAGCCAAACGCATGTTGCTACAGGGGCAGTGCGCAACACCGGTGCGCGTCGCGGCGAAGAGCGAGATACCCTCATCATCCAGTTTGACGCAATGCGCGTGCCATACGTCCTCACCAACCCACCCCAATTCCGCGGCGTATTGCGTTGGCGTGCAATTGAAGTGAGCCTGGCTGTACGCTAAGTCATGGTCGTTCTCCGCGAGATGGGTGTGCAAGCGCACCCCATGGCTGCGGGCCAACTCCGCCGAAACACGCATGAGGTCTTGGCTAACTGAAAATGGCGAACAAGGCGCCACCGAGACATTGAGCATGGCGCCAAACGAATCGTCATGGTAGGTCTCGATGAGGCGCTGGGTATCCTTGAGGATGGCATCTTCTTTTTCCACCACGTGATCGGGCGGCAAGCCGCCCTGGCTTTCACCCACACTCATGCTGCCGCGGGTGGCGACAAAGCGCGTGCCGATGGCACGCGCGCCATCAATGCTGTCATCCAAGCGAACCCCATTGGGGTAGATGTACAAATGGTCACTGGTTGTGGTGCAGCCACTCAATAACAACTCAGCCATCGCCACCTGTGTGGACACCCTTACCATCTCGGGCGTCAAGCCCGCCCAAATGGGGTAAAGCCCTTTCAGCCACGCGAACAGCTCGGCGTTCTGGCTCACTGGCACGGCTTTGGTCAGGCTCTGCACCATGTGGTGGTGCGTGTTGATCAGCCCGGGGATGACCACGTGCCCACGGGCATTGATGACACGGTCAGCGGTATCGGGCAGGCCGTCTGACGGTCCCACCGCCTCGATCACATGATCTCGAATGAAGATACTGGCGTCCGTTAACTCTTGCTGAGCGTCATTCATCGTCGCAACGACCTGTGCCCGTTTAATGAGTAGCGTCGCCATTGTTCGCCCTGCCTTGTTGGTCTGTTTGTTTATCGAAGCTCAAACCAGCGCGCGATCAACGCACGCTCCTCATCCGTTATACCCGTTGCATTATTCATTGGCATAGCCTTGGTCACCACCACCTGTTGGTAGATGGCTTGCGCGTGGCGGTTGATCCACTCTTCACTGTCTAGGCGAACACCCTTCATCTGCATGCCCTCGCCATGGCACATGACGCAGCGCGCCGTCATCACCTGCTTCACGTCGGCGACCGCAACAGGGGTGGCAACGGGTGGGGTAGCCGCCGAGTTATTTGCGGCGGGTACGGGTGGACGCATCATAACGATCAGGGCGACAATGACCGCAACGCCCAACCACGCATAGGGCGCAGGGTTGCCATTGCGACCCAGCTTATAACCGTGGCGCATCACAAAGAACTGGCGGATCAGGGCACCGGCCGCCATCATTGCCACCAAGACCAACCAGTTATAGGGCCCGGTGTACGTGAAGCTGTAGTGGTTGCTGAGCATGGCAAACAGCACCGGCAATGTGAAATAGGTGTTGTGAACGCTGCGTTGCTTACCGCGTTTGCCGTGGATGGGGTCTACCGGCTCGCCAGCGCCCATCGCCTTCACCATTTTGCGCTGCCCTGGAATGATCCAGAAAAACACATTGGCACTCATGGCTGTGCCAATCATGGCACCGACCAGCAAAAACGCCGCGCGACCGGCAAACACGTGGGTCGCCAACCATGAGGCGCCGACCACCACCAGAAACACCAGTAAGCCGACCCACTTGTCGCCCCCTTCGCGCGCACCGATGGTGCGGCACAAGACGTCGTAAATCAGCCAAAAGCCCACCAAGAATGCGAGCGCTACCGCCACAGCCTCGCCCTGCGTCCAGGCAATCAATTGGGGATCGACCATGTAGGTCTGGGCTTGCCACAGGTAAGAAACCGAGAACAGTGCAAAGCCGGTGAGCCATGTGGTGTAGCTCTCCCAATAGAACCAGTGCAGGTGGGTATGAATCTTTTTCGGCGCCACCATGTACTTTTGCGGGTTGTAAAAACCGCCGCCGTGGACCGCCCACATCGCCCCGCCCACCCCTTTTTCGAGCAGGTCAGGTGACTCGGGTTTGATCAGATTGTTGTCTAAGAATACAAAATAAAAGGACGACCCTACCCAGGCAATCGCGGTGATGACGTGCAGCCAACGCAGTAACAGGTTGGCCCAATCCAGTAAATACATCTCCATGCTAGTTCTCGCTTACTCGAAACGGTGCGTCAGCGGGCGCCGCTTCACCTGTGTTTGGATCTACCACTGCGGGCGCTGTAGACCACTTCGAGATCGCGAACTGTTGCACGATCCGATTTAATCGGACTCCGTGCGCCATGCACCGCGGCGATCGCAATAAATTGTATACAGATTGTTCGGATTGCACCAGATGGTCAGATCTCGCAACGGCGCACCACCGTGCCCTTCACCGCCGCCTATCCGCGTCTGGCCTCGATGATATGTCCCCAAATATTCAAATGAGAATACGGAACAGGGAAACGCTCGAAGCGCACGTCAGTGAATCCAGCGTCTACCAGAAGGTCATTTATCTCTTCTTTGGAGTAGGCCCTTGCTTTCCACCATTTTTCAATAAGCCAGTGCATCAAGACATTTTTTCTTGTGATGAACAGAAGAAAGATCCCGTCATCCGATAGTGATTCGCGTAGGTTCTCGAATGCGATCGGAAGACTTTCCTTGGGCACATATTCCAACATCGCTGACGACATCACCATATCGAACCCATGCCACCCCTCAGCCCTGCCCCACGCGGGATCAGTGACATCGGCTTTAATCAGTGTGAGGTCTAATTTTTTCTGACTACTCGCCCATTTAGAAAAATCGTCGAGCATTTTTTGGGTGAGGTCAAAAGCAAAGAACTGACGCGCAACATCGGGATCGACCGCATGGATGCCTCTCACCAAGGTACCCGATCCACAACCCGCATCAAGGACACGGGTAACCTGTGGGGCCCGATAGTGTGGGTGGTCACGAAAGAACGCCTGAAGCCCCGCGCCATACCTGAAGAACCGGATGAAAAGCCAGCGATAAAACTTGGCGCGTTTTGTGTAAAGCTGCTCGACAAACAAAGCGTCTGAGTTTCGATGTGTCATGGAACCCTTGCCGTCAGTCGCTTGTAGATGCCACCCGCCCAGATATCGTGAGCGGAAGTGATTTTTAGCCCACTGGCTTCGACGTTCTCTATGGTCTGACGGTTGATGTGCACACCCATTAAACACGCGGTGACTGGGTTCAGAAAATCCATTATTTTCCCGACAGTTTCGTGCGGCGACCGCATGTGCTCCAAAAGGTAGACCGTACCGCCTGGTTTGACCACGCGCCGCAACTCAGACAAACCTTTCACGGGGTCAGGAACGGAACAAAAGACGAAGGTTGCGACGGCAGCGTCGAAGCTATCGTTGGGAAACTCCAGGTGCTGCACATCGCCGAGTTGCAGCGATACCGTTGAATCGTGCTTGCGCGCGCGCCTCGCAGCCAGGCGCAACATGCCCGGCGTCAGGTCAATACCGGTGACTTCATGGTCAAGCCCAAAGTAAGGAATGTTCTTTCCGGTTCCGATGCCAGCTTCTAAAACCCTCTTGCCCTCTACCGATTGCCAAAGATCAGCACGCCAGGCACGGTATTTCAGTTCAAACGCCCAATCGAGGCCGTCGTATATCCAAGAAAGTCGTTGGTATCTGCGTCTCGTCTGATCTGTCTCAGCCTGTAGGGCTGTAACGCTATCGCCTCGGTATTTCATGACTTCGAAATTCTTCCAAGTTGGCGATGTGATGTCGGTCGCAAATGTTCAGCTTAACCGATACGGATAAGTGCGCGGTGCAGTTGAATCGCACCCGAATCGTCTGTCGAACGAACTAAAGGACGCCTATCGCATTCGCAATCTGCGCCACCAGCGCGTGGGCTAGCACCTGCTTGGGGGCCTCAGGTAGGGCCTGCGCGCCGTCCGCAGTGACCAGCAAAAGGGCGTTGTGGTCTCGCCCAAAGGTATCGGGGCCAATATTGCCAACCAGTAAGGGCACGCCTTTTTTCGCCCGCTTGGCTTGGGCATTTGCCAGTAGGTCATGGCTTTCGGCTGCAAAACCGACACAGTACAAAGCGCCGCTTTGCGCTCGGTCACTTTGGGCGACTGTGGCCAAAATATCGACGGTCTCTTTGAATGCCAGCGCCGGTGGTGCGCCAGTGCCATCCTTTTTCATTTTTTGCGTCGCGTGGTGCGCTGCTGTCCAATCGGCTACCGCTGCGCAAGCCACGAATACATCCGCCTGTGGCACCGCCAACTGCACGGCACCCAACATATCGTGCGCACTTTCCACATCCACGCGCGTGACACCGTCTGGGGTTGTTAAACCCACCGGGCCAGCAATCAATGTGACCTCTGCACCGGCCATTTGAGCCGCCTGAGCGATGGCGAACCCCATCTTGCCACTGGATCGATTGGTCAGACCGCGCACCGGGTCAATGGCCTCAAACGTCGGGCCTGCGGTGACCACCACGCGCCGCCCAGCCAGCAGTTTCGGATGAAAAAACGAATCGAGTGCGCGCAGCAATTCATCGGGCTCCAGCATCCGCCCATCTCCGACCTCCCCACAGGCCTGAAACCCTGCCCCCACACCCAAAACATGCGCTCCGTCAGCGGCAAGTTGGGCCACGTTACGCTGGGTAGCGGGGTGAATCCACATCTCACGGTTCATGGCGGGCGCCAGTATCAGCGGCACCTGCTCAATGGGGCGCGCCAAACACATCAGGCTCAACAGTTCATCGGCGCGGCCATGCAGCAACTTGGCCATGAAGTCAGCGCTGGCAGGCGCCACCAAAATGGCATCGGCCTCACGACTCAGGTTGATGTGCGCCATGTTGTTGTCGACACCAGCGGCGGTGCGGTCATCCCATTGGCTCATGAATACCGTTCGCCCGCTCAAGGCCTGCATCGTCACCGGTGTGATGAATTGCGCGGCGGCAGGCGTCATCACCACCTGAACCGTGGCACCTGCCTTGATCAAGGCGCGACACAACTCGGCCGCCTTATAACAGGCAATGCCACCACTCAATCCCAAGACGATGTGCCGCCCCTCGATGCCGTGCTTCGACACAGGCGAACTGATTTTTTCGGTCATGGTCGTAATTTAGCTGACAAATGGGGGTTTCGCACAACTGCGTGCCGTCAGAAACACGCTCGCCATCCAAAGCCCCATCGACTCCCCTCTATAATTGGAATTTCCACCAGCCGCGAGTGCCACGCACTCGCTCCTGACATGACCAAATTTGTCTTCGTTACCGGCGGTGTGGTGTCCTCTTTGGGTAAGGGCATCGCATCTGCATCACTCGCTGCGCTCCTCGAATCGCGCGGCCTCAAAGTCACCCTCATCAAACTGGACCCGTACCTGAACGTGGACCCCGGCACCATGTCTCCGTTCCAACACGGCGAGGTGTACGTGACGGAAGATGGTGCCGAAACCGATCTCGATCTGGGCCATTACGAGCGTTTCATTGAAACCCGTATGCGCAAGGCCAACAACTTCACAACGGGCCAAATTTACAAAAGCGTGCTCGAAAAGGAACGCCGTGGTGACTACCTCGGCAAAACGGTTCAAGTCATTCCGCACGTCACCAACGAAATCCAAGATTTCGTGAAACGGGGAGCGGGTATCGGTACCAGCGAGCCGATCGACGTGGCCATTGTCGAAATCGGCGGCACGGTCGGTGACATTGAGTCCCTGCCCTTTTTGGAGGCGGTGCGCCAATTAAGCCTGCGCATGGGCCCCAACATGGCGGCATTTGTGCACCTCACCTACCTGCCGTGGATTGGCGCTGCTGGTGAGCTCAAAACCAAGCCCACCCAACACACGGTACAAAAGTTACGCGAAATCGGTATCCAAGCCGATGCGCTGTTGTGCCGGGCAGACCGCCGCATTCCAGACGAAGAGCGTGAAAAAATCTCCCTCTTCACCAACGTCGCGCCTTGGGGTGTGATCTCCATGCCCGATGTGGACACCATCTACAAAGTGCCGCGCTTGCTGCACGAACAAGGCTTGGATGGCCTGATCTGCGACAAACTTCGACTCAGTACCCCGCCTGCCCGCCTGAACCGCTGGGACAACTTGGTACAAGAGGTGACCAACCCACAAGGTGAGGTCAACATCGCGATGGTGGGCAAATATGTCGACCTGTCGGACAGTTACAAATCCGTCAACGAGGCACTGCGCCACGCGGGTCTCAAGAACCACGTCAAGGTCAACATCAGCTACGTGGATTCTGAAACCCTCTCTGCCAGCAACATCCAACAACTCGAAGCGTTCGATGGCATCTTGGTGCCCGGCGGCTTTGGTCAACGCGGCGTTGAAGGCAAGATTTCAACCGCTAAATTCGCCCGCGAAAACAAGGTGCCCTACCTCGGTATCTGCTTGGGTATGCAGGTTGCCACCATCGAATTCGCGCGCCACGTGGCAGGCCTCTCAGACGCCAACTCCACCGAGTTCGATCCCCAGACCAAAACGCCCGTGATTGCGTTGATTGACGAGTGGAAAGACGCCGACGGTACGATTCAAAAACGGACGGCCAACTCGGACCTGGGCGGCACCATGCGCCTCGGTGCGCAAAGCTCGGATGTGGTCAAGGGCACCATTGCGCATGGCATTTATGGCGATGTTGTGAGCGAGCGCCACCGCCACCGCTACGAGGCCAACGTCAACTACCTCGACCAACTGCGTGACGCTGGCTTGGTCATCTCTGCCCTGACACAGCGTGAGCAACTGACCGAGATCGTCGAGTTGCCCCAAACCGTGCACCCGTGGTACGTGGGCGTGCAGTTTCACCCTGAGTTCAAGTCAACGCCGTGGGACGGACACCCCTTGTTCAACGCGTTCATCAAGGCTTCATTGGTTAACCGCGCGGCGCGCGCAGCCAGCTGATCGACAGGGCGCTAACGCGAGAAAACACCATGAAACTTTGTCATTTCAATGTCGGTCTGGATCAGCCCTTTTTTTTGATCGCTGGCCCCTGCGTGATCGAGTCAGAACAGCTTCAGATGGACACGGCCGGTACCCTCAAAGAGATCACCTCGGCACTGGGCATACCCTTCATTTTCAAGAGTAGTTTCGACAAGGCCAATCGCTCCAGTGGCCACACCTTCCGAGGTCCCGGCATGGATGCCGGCCTGGCAATACTGGCGAAGGTCAAGGCGGAGTTGGGCGTTCCGGTGCTTACTGACGTGCACAGCGAAGCGCAAATCGCGGACGTCGCATCGGTTGTCGATGTGTTGCAAACACCCGCATTTTTGTGCCGTCAAACCGACTTCATCCGTGCCGTGGCCCAAAGCGGTAAGCCCGTGAATATCAAAAAAGGGCAGTTCTTGGCGCCGCACGACATGAAAAACGTGATCGATAAAGCGCGCGCAGCGGCCAAAGAGGTTGGCCTACCTGAAGACAACTTCATGGCCTGTGAGCGTGGCGCCAGCTTCGGCTACAACAATTTGGTCTCTGACATGCGCAGCCTCGCCATCATGCGTGAAACCGGTGCGCCGGTTGTGTTTGATGCGACCCATAGTGTGCAACTCCCTGGCGGACAGGGCACTAGCAGCGGGGGCATGCGGGAAATGGTGCCTGTTTTGTCGCGGGCGGCGGTGGCCGTTGGTGTCGCGGGGCTGTTTATGGAAACGCATCCGGACCCCGCCAACGCCAAGAGCGACGGACCCAATGCGGTCCCCCTGCACCACATGAAGGCCTTGTTGGAAACCTTGCTCGAATTGGATCAAGCCACCAAGCGTCACCCATTTTTAGAAAATAACTTTAATTAACGAAGGAAAAAACCCATGAGCGCAATCGTTGACATTGTCGGCCGCGAAATATTAGACAGTCGTGGCAACCCCACCGTTGAATGTGATGTCCTGCTGGAGTCTGGCGTGATGGGCCGTGCAGCCGTGCCCTCTGGCGCATCAACAGGTTCACGCGAAGCGATCGAGCTGCGTGACGGTGTGATGTCACGCTACTTGGGCAAAGGCGTCATGAAGGCCGTTGAGCACATCAACACCGAAATTTCTGAGGCCGTCATCGGTCTCGATGCCTCTGAGCAAGCCTTCCTCGACAAGACGCTGATCGATTTAGATGGCACCGATAACAAAGGCCGACTGGGCGCGAACGCGCTTTTGGCGGTGTCCATGGCCGTTGCACGCGCGGCGGCAGAAGAGGCTGGTTTGCCCTTGTACCGTTACTTTGGTGGTATGAATGGCGTCCAATTGCCGGTGCCAATGATGAACGTGGTTAACGGCGGCGCCCACGCCAACAACAACCTGGACTTGCAAGAGCTGATGATCATCCCCGTGGGTGCACCCAGCTTCCGCGAGGCGCTGCGCTGGGGTGCGGAGACCTTCCACGCCCTGAAGAAAATTTTGCACGACAAAGGTATGAGCATTGCGGTGGGTGATGAGGGCGGCTTTGCACCCAATGTCGACAGCCATGAAGCGGCGATCCAACTCATCTTGGATGCCATCAGCGCAGCGGGCTATACCCCGGGCGAGCAAATCGCACTGGGCTTGGATTGCGCCGCCAGTGAGTTCTACAAAGACGGCTTGTACTGCTTGGATGGCGAGGGCCTTAAATTGAGCGCCGAAGCTTGGACCGATATGCTGGCCACCTGGGTCGACAAGTACCCCATCATCAGCATCGAAGATGCCATGGCCGAGGGCGACTGGGACGGTTGGAAGCTGCTCAGCGATCGCCTCAAATCCAAAGTGCAATTGGTGGGCGACGATCTGTTCGTGACCAACACCAAGATCCTTAAAGAAGGTATTGAAAAAGGGATTGCTAACTCCATCCTCATCAAGATCAACCAAATCGGTACCTTGACAGAAACCTTCGCCGCGATTGAAATGGCCAAGCGTGCCGGCTACACCGCCGTGATCAGCCATCGCTCTGGCGAGACGGAAGACAGCACCATTGCAGACATCGCAGTGGGTTTGAATGCCGGTCAAATTAAAACAGGCTCACTGAGCCGTAGCGACCGCATGGCCAAGTACAACCAACTGCTGCGCATCGAAGAGGATTTGGGTGAAGTCGCTCAGTACCCAGGGCGCGACGCCTTTTATAACTTGCGTTAACCATCTATGAAGATCCGCCCTTACCTCGTGCCCGTTACCTTGGCATTATTGCTACTGGTACTGCAAGGGCAACTGTGGTTTGGGCGGGGTAGCGTCCCCGATGTGAAGCAACTGCGGGACAAACTGGCAACTTTAGAAGCAGAGAACGCTGAACTAAAGCGGCGTAATGAGCAGATTGCCAACGAGGTGCGCGACTTGCAAGAAGGTCTTGAGGTCATCGAAACCTACGCGCGCAAAGAGCTCGGCATGTTGAAGAACAACGAGATCTTCGTGCAATACGCCAAGCCCAACGCAAAGGCCGTCACCAACGGCAAACCCGCCGCTGCGGGTCAGTGATTTGCAACCCGTCGTCATCGAGCTTTTAGGCGGCGAGAGCACCGGCAAGTCCACACTGGCCGCCAACCTGCGCGATACCGCGCAAGCCCACCATATCCCACACCGACTGGTCCCCGAATACTTGCGTGAATGGGTAGAAACCCACGGTCGCACCCCAACAGCGCATGAGCAAACGGCCATTGCGGCCTCACAACACGGCGCCATTCAAGAGGCGGTCGTAGCGCTGACCAACGATCCTCAAGCCAGCGAGGAGGCGGTTGGTTTGGTGTTCGCAGACACCAGCGCACTGCAAACAGCGGCCTACAGCGCCCATTATTTTGCAGACCACGGGCTTTGGGCGACTACCGTCACGACTTACCCGCCTGGTGTGCGCTGTATCCGACTCTTGATGGGGCTGGACTTGCCCTGGGCCGCCGACCCGGGTCAGCGCGACGGTCGCACGGCACAAGAAGCGGTCGACACACACTTGCGCGACCACCTGCATGCCCACGCCCTGCCCTTTCAAGTGATTTATGGCAAAGGTCCCGCCCGTACGCAGGCTGCGTGGATCGCCCTCGCCAATGGGTTGGCGCGTGAGAACTGGCTGAGTCCACAGCCCGCTACCCAACGGCGAACGGACTGGGTGTGTCAAGACTGCAGTGATCCCGACTGTGAACTGCGCTTATTCACGGGCTTGCTGGCAGGCAACGCCAAGCGGTTCAGCACTAAATAAAACGATCCAGCCACCAAATAGTTACCGCATCGCCCACTTCGACGGTCGGCTGCTCGTGCGATAAAACAACCAAACAGTTGGCGCGCACCATGCCACTCAGCACGCCAGACCCCTGATTGGGTAACACCGATACCGTCAACGTGCCATCTGCACCGAATGAAGCGACGCCTCGCTGGTACTCGGTACGACCCGGTCGTTTACGGATTTTTTCGACGCTGCGCGCCACCGCCATCGGCAGTGGGGTGGGCTCAGCCCCTGCAAGCGTCTGAAGTGCCGGGCGAACGAACGCCAAAAATGTCACCATCACGGCGACCGGATTACCCGGCAAACCAAACACAGGGCAGCCATTCACGCGCCCAACAGCCATGGGGCGTCCAGGGCGCATGGCGACGCGCCAAAACGTCACATCGCCCAACTGCCGCATCATGGCTTTGGTGTGATCGGCCTCGCCGACACTCACGCCGCCACTGCTGATGATCATGTCGGCCTGCGCTGCGGCTTGCGTGAAGGCAGCGGCAAGTTGCGCGGGGTCGTCTGGGATGACACCCATGTCAATGGGCGTCGCACCCCAGGATCGAAGCAACGACAACATCACCCACCGGTTACTGTCGTAAACCGCGCCGCTGCGAGGTGCATCCCCAAAACTCAATATCTCACTGCCGGTTGAAAAATAAGCCACCCGAGGACGCCGGACCACCACAGCCGAGTTGATGCCTAAACTCGCCAGCAAGCCCACAGCAGCCGCATGCATGACCTGCCCGGCCGGTACGGCGACACCACCCGCTTGCAAATCTTCACCCGCAAAACGACGGTTATCACCGGCGCGTAAACCGCCTCCGTTGATGACCACCGTGTCACCCTCGCGGGTACACAGTTCGGTTGGCACAACGGTATCAGCGCCAGCTGGCATGACGGCACCCGTCATGATGTGCACACACCTGCCCGTCTCGACCGGCGCCTCCGTGAGCCCGGTATCGCCAGCCAAGCGCTGCCCTGCGACCGTGAGGCGGAGTGGGCGCTCACCATCCCAGTCGCCATAAGCGAAGGCGTAGCCATCCATGGCCGAGTTGTCGTGAGGTGGCACGCTGATGGGTGAGATCACAGGCTGTGCCAACACGCGACCCGTCAAGTCCCCGATATCGACCGTCTCGTGGTTGCTCGGGTCTGCTCTGAGGTCAGCCACCAATGCGCAGGTGGTCGCGACCACGTCAGTCACGTGTACCGATTGGGGGTCATACCCTGCCAGCTCTGCGGTAATTTCAGCAAGCGTTTTCATAAGACGTCTCTCAACATCACAGTTTTTCACCCTTTAAGAATAAATTAGCTGACGGGGCTTGGTGTGCCATCACCGTTTCATCAAAAAAATCAGCGGCAGGCAAATCGACCAGTACCTGCCCACCCTCCATGTAAATGACTCGCGTCGCCAAGCGCTTCACCTGCCCCAAGTTATGACTTGAGAAGACCAAGGTACGTGGCAAGCCCATCGCGGTCGGTTGGCTATCCACGTAATCGGAAACGACGGTCTCCACATCGCGTTTGGCGTGCGGATCAAGGCTGGCAGTCGGCTCGTCCAACAACAATACATCAGGCTTTGTCACCAAGCATTGGCACAGTGCCACGCGCTGTAACTGTCCGACGGACAACTGCATCGCTGAACGGGACGTTAAGTGCGAGAGCGCTAACTGACTCAGCTGCGCATCTGCCAAGGTCTTGGCATCTCGCCAAGATGTGCCGCGTAACCAAGCGGCCAAGGCGACGTTATTGCGTACGCTGGTCCGCAACAAGTGCGGCGTCTGCGCCAGCAGCGACTGCTTGAAACCTGGAACCTTTTCGTAGCTGCCAGCTGTTATCGATAGCAAGCCATTAAGGACCCGCAACAAGGTACTTTTGCCACAACCGTTGCTGCCCACCAAAGCAACACGTTCGCCAGCATGGATACGCAAATTGAGACCCGTTAATGCGTACGAATCAGTGGCGTTACGCTGCAATTGCACCGCCAGGCCAGACAGGGCCCACAACGCAGGTGCCGTCATGCGACAGCTCCTCGGGGGGCGTCGTTATCAGTGGTACCGTGGCGGCCCGCGCGTACCACCCACCCCATCAGCACGTTGAGCAACAAAACCACTACCAGCAATACGATGCCAAGGCCTAAGGCAATCGGAAGCTCACCTTTGCTGGTCTCTAGGGCGATGCTGGTCGTCATCACGCGGGTGAAACCCTCCATATTGCCGCCAACAATCATCACAGCCCCTACTTCCGAGACTGCACGACCGAAACCCGTTAGGACCACCGTCATCAGGGCAAAGCGCTCGTTCCAAGTGAGCAGACAAGCGCGCATCAAAGTACTCGCGCCCATTGAACGCAGCCCTTCCCCTTGCATTCGATCAGCTTGGGCAATCACTTGGCGGGTGAGTGCCGTCACCACGGGCAGTACCAAAATGGTCTGTGCCACCACCATCGCTTTGAAAGAAAACAGCCACCCCAAGAAACCCAAAGGGCCAGAGCGCGACAACAACAGGTAAACCGCCAAGCCCACGACAACTGAGGGCAACGCCAAGCTGGTATTCAGGACGGTGAGCAGGGCGCTCCGCCCCGGAAAGTCGCGCAGCGCCAAGAATGAGCCCGCGGACAAACCCAACACGCAGGCCAGTGCGCACGCAATCGCGCTCAAGGCCAAAGATCGTCCGACAACGGCATAAAGCCCAGGGTCAAAGCTGACCAGCAGTTCCCAAGCGATCAATAAGCTGTCAACAAACATCGCAGGGGGGTCGCCTAGGCGATCAAGACCTCAGTGCCCACCTTTTCGGTAAACGCGATGCGATCAGCGCCGTTGTAGATCAAGAAGTGCTGGCCCGAGCAACGACCCACCAAGGTGAGGTTGACACGTTTGGCCATCTCTAGGCCCATGTTGGTGACGCCCGATCGGGAGAGTAAGAAAGGAATTCCCATCTGCGCACCCTTGATCACCATCTCGGAAGTCAGACGGCCAGTGGTGTAGAACACCAGATCGTCCCCTGCTATCGCATTGAGGCACATCCAACCGGCAATGGCGTCCACCGCGTTGTGACGCCCGACGTCTTCAACAAACATTTGGCACACACCGTCTTTAAACACGGCACAGCCGTGTACGGAGCCAGCCTGTTTGTAGATGGACGGTTGCGTACGAATGGCCGCTACGATGTCGACCAAAGTCGCCTGCGACAACGTCGCACGCGGTAATTCGATCCCATCCATATCAGCCAGCACGTCGCCAAACATCGATCCTTGCCCGCATCCCGTCGTCACGGTTCGCTGCTTCTGGGCTTCATTCCAAAGGACCAGTACCTCAGGGCGAGTTGTGACGGCTACCGCTTCAACGTCCCAGTCGACTTGGATGCTTATGACATCTTCAATCGCGCGGATCAAGCGCTGATTTTTAAGCCATCCCAATACCAAAGCCTCGGGCTCACCACCCAGGGTCATCAGCGTCACCAGCTCCTGCTTGTTAACGAAGATGGTCAACGGCCGTTCGCCTGGGATGTGCAAAACTTTTTTACGCCCAGCCTCATCGGTCACCTCAACTTCGGTAACCAAAGGCACTGACGCGTGACTCAGGAGGGGACGGTACATGGGTCTATGGGTCTATCCGACCTGCTCTAATTGATTCAATTCAGCCAAGGTGTTGGCGTTAAAGAAAGCTGCGGGATCATCAAACGGCACTTCGATCGCACCGATCGAGCCTGTCCACGCATCAATCTTGCGTCCCCCATTTTGCATGAACACGCTCAGGCTGTCGTAAAGGTCGCCTCGTACCAACAAGAAAACTGGGTGTGTTTGACGACGCCCGTCCGCCTCGACTGTAACTGGCATGGCCACCGGCGCATCGACATGCTCTGCGGCCTCGAGCAAACGGGCGACCAAATCGGTTGGAAGATGTGGGGTGTCGCAAGGTACGACCATCATCCACTCGGTTTCGCAATACGGCAATCCCGCCAACATACCCGCCAAAGGGCCTTGAAAATCGGCGCTGGCATCGGGTACCACGGTGCGACCGAATCCCTCGTAGGCGCCCAAATTTCGATTCGCGTTGATCACCACATCAATCACCTGCGGCGCCAAGCGCCACAATACATGCATGGCCATCGGCATGCCACGCAGGGGCTGTAAACCCTTGTCGGTACCGCCCATGCGGCTACCGCGGCCACCCGCCAAAATCAATCCCGTGACGCGATCGGCTGTCATGGGTTATCCACCGCATCTAGGCTAGCTGAGAAAATATCAAAGGCCTGGCGCTCAATCGCGAAGAACGCGCGCGCAAAACCCGCAACCGCTACGTAAACTTTAGCCCGAGGCTGATCTTGTAACGCATCAAAAAACGCCTCGACCCAAGACTGAAAGTAGGCGGAGAAAAACTGCTGTTGCTGAACCAGCGTATTGCCTTTCGCATCAGGCGCAGCAATCAGGTAGCGCATGATCTCGCAAAGGGTCGAGAAGTGGTCTTCAGTCTCGCCCAACTCGGGGTTACTCTCCAACCCTAACTCGGCCAGATCGCGACGCAAATCCACCAAGATTCCGTGGTTCATCGCCCCGCCCACATAGACCGATGCGTGCACCGCCACCAACGGCTTACCCACCGCAATGAAAAGATTTTGAAACTCTGCGGCCGCGTCGGCTGGCGCCGTTGAGGCCACGACTTGTATCAAGTTCCGCCACGCATTGGCGAGATCACTTTGATCACCCTCATCGATGGCTGGACTACCTGCCAACCGGTTGAACAAGTCATCCGACGGCTCGCGGATGAACCATTCAGCCAACAGGCCGTAGGTGTCGGCGCGAGCCAAATCTTCTTCGCTGTAACCAGGGTCGGTTGCGACACTGGCGGGCACAAAACCCATCGGTTGTGCGGTCGTCATTGGGCTTTCTCCATCATATCAATCACGCGGCAATCGCTACACATACTCAAGCGCTTTATGGCATCACCAGAGAATGCGGCATGCCCACCAACTCGCGCCAACATGGCCTTCATGACTGCCTCAGTGGCAAAGGGCTTGCTGCACCGTACACATTGAAAAGGTTTGCTCTCATGCAATGTATGCTCGGTGCGCCGTTGTGCCAGGTCACTCAAGCGGGGCTCCAAACTCAGGGCATTCTCCGGGCAAGTCTCAACGCACAAACCGCATTGCACGCAGTCTCGCTCCAACAAGCTGAGTAGCGGTTTATCACCGCCATCTTTTAGCGCCGATTGAGGGCAAGCACCCACACACGACAGGCACAAGGTGCAGGCATCAGTGTTAATGCTAAGACCGCCCAACGGCGCACCTGCAGGCAAGACAGCAGGCAACGCCGCCACTTGGCGCGTGGCATCTGGTTGCGTGTGACTCATCAAGTGCGCCAGCGCCGCTTCCAATGCGTGTCGCTTGTCTTTTCCAACGGCAAAAGTAGCCCGCTCCATCACCCACGCAGGGCGCTTGGCGCACGCTTGTAAAGCGGCATCGAGGGACTCTGGGGTATCGGCTTCGATCAGCATCACGCGATCAGGCTCCCCGCCCAAGGCTTCTATAACCGCCTGAACCCAGTTAATTTGTTGCTGTAAAGCGGCACGGTAACTGGGGGCCTCCTCGCCACTCAGCAACAAGGCCACGCGAGAGGCACCGTAGGCCAACGCGGCCAGCCAAAGCTCTGGGCCTGCCGCGGCAATGTGATGCTGACCCAGGGGGATCACACGCGCCGGCAAGCCTTTAGCGCGCTTCGCCGCCGCCAACTGCCCCAACCGGTTGATCAACGCGGTACCGCCCACATTGGCGTCCTCCGAGTGAAGTAACAACTCGGGGGCTTTCATGCCCGCATCGACTGCGGTGTGGATGGCTGTACGCAATGTGCGCGATGCATGTTCTGCCGTCGGGTACGCGTAGCGCATGGCACCGCTGGGACACACCGTGCTACAGGCACCACAACCCATGCACAGGTTGGGATTGACCTCGACGCGTCCCTTGCCATTGACCAACAAGGAGCTGATGGCTTCCGTCGAACACACGTCGATGCAATTTGAACAACCGACCGTATTGTTACGACCGTGCGCGCACAGCGAGGCCTCGTAAGTGAAGTAGCGCGGTTTTTCAAAGCTGCCAATCCACTCGTGCAAATCGGCGACAGCATCCATGCCATCCACCACGTCTGTGACGTGGCGGTAACCGGGCGGCTTATCGTGTGCGTTGACCAACGCAACATCGCCCATGTCAATGATGAGATCGGCCACATGATCGCGCTGCTCATTGGCGCGATCAAAACGAATCGCACCGAGCTGTTCACAAGCGACTTCGCAAGCCCCGCTCCGGTCACACAGGTTGGTTTGCACTTGCAACAGGCTATTGATCGCGCCGGAGGGACAGGCTGCCGCACAGGCGTTACAGCGGGTACACAACTCTAAATCGATGGCATTGCTTTGTTGCCACTGCACGGCATATTTGCCCAAGTGTCCCTTGATGTGGACGTCCGATCCACTTAACCAAGCAACACCCGGTGAGAGCGGTAGGTCCGCATCGGGTACCGTAATCAGGGCGCTAATTTCAAGGTCGCCGTACCGGCGCTGCGCACGCTGCGCGACCGGTACAACGCGCGATGCCGGGCCCACCAACAACAAACGGCCTTCGCTGGTGTAGGTGATCGATGGCACGGGGTCGGCCGCCGGCAAATCAGCGACGGCTAACAGTGCACGCATTTTGGCGCCCGACTCGGCGCCCTCTGAAGACCATCCCGCCGTCTCGCGCAAATTGACAAAGCGCAGCGGCGCGTAAGCAGGCGGATCAGCATGGTCTGCGGCGCTGGTGAACAACGCTTCTTCCTGGGTGCAGGCCACCAACACGGGCTCTTGCCCTTGTGCAGCCTGTAAAAACTGGCTCATTTCATGGCGACAAAGTGCCGTGTGTACCGTCGTACCGGGCGCAGCGGCTTGCGGCGCCATGGTGCGGTTGCATGAGCAAAGAAGCGTTCGGGTCATAAATTAGTTTTCGGTTCTTCAGTATCAGTGTTGGTTGCACTCGGGTCTGCTGGTGAGTCGGCGCTCGCTGCGTCGGTCGTTTGCTCAGCAGCTTCTTCCCCGGTGGTATCTTCTTCGGCGGCATCCTTACCAACGGTGTCTTCTGTTGCCGGCGCTTCTGCCGCTTGTTCTTCGGCAGCCTTCTTGGCGGCGGCGTCTCGGGCGTTCGCTTCAACTTTCCAAGGTGGATCTTCAAACAGATACAAGTCCTTGGATTGCTGCAACTGTCGCAGCTCGGTGGCGCTGAGCTTCACCATTTGGCTGTAATCCTCAACGTAATCATCCATTTCGCTGATGACGTTGTATGCGGGGTCGGCGAACAACTTTTTGAGCGCCGCACCTCGTACGGCCTCCGTCACGCCGCTTTGCAAGAAACGGCTCACATCAGCACCAACGGCCAGGGCATCCACGTCGGCTTGTGTGGGCATATCAGCCGACGGTTGTGGGCCTGTAACTGACGTTTGGGTATCGGTTTTGGCTACCGGCGCTAGGGGCGCATTTGCTTGTCCTGCCGCTAACTCGGCGTCTACCACGACGGGCACCTTCGGCACCGCAGCTTCTCGCGCTTGGGTAAGTTCGCGGTTGAGACTCTTTTGGCGCGACCAGCGGCTGAAAAACGAATCACTCATTGCCACCTCCAAACTCAGCGCGCTTCACAGGCGAAACGAAGGACGCGGGACGGCGGCGTTTGCGCGGTTCAGACTTAAAGTGCTTCTCGGCAAAAGCGGCCAGCCAACTGGCCGTGTTGTCATCGGTTTGCACGTTCTCGACCGTCTCGCCTGCATCCAAGATACGGCCTGCTTCGTTGTAACTCAAGGTCACAAAACGAACTTCAGGGCGCGCGTCCTGGCCGAGTTCCTCATCGAGTCGGTAATGCACAAACCACACCGGGTGAGGCGCACTGCAGTTGAGGTAGTAGCCGTCTGCCTCATCCTCAAATAATGTGACGTCGTAGGCGGACCACACGTGCCCGTCGCTGCTATCTGGCAGGGGCGCATCTTCCTCAACGCTGAACACCTGCGTGAGTTGCCAACGAAACGGCACCCACGGGTGTTGCTGCGCGATTTTTGAAATGCACACATGTACTCTGCAGACAGCGCGCTCGAGACTCATGTTGCTTGGACCACAATCTTCGGAAACTTACTGGTCATGTCCTTGCCCAATTTGGCAATCGACACGGACAACTGGCGCGCCATGGCGGCATACATGCCGCTGACCTCGCCGTCAGGATCAGACACCAGCGTCGGGCGTCCGTCATCTGCGTCTCGGCGAATCCGCATATCCAGCGGCAAACTGCCCAAGAGCGGCACCTTGAAATCGGTTGCCATCGTCTGCGCGCCACCTGAGCCAAAAATGTGCTCAACGTGACCGCAATTGGTACAGGTGTGCAGCGCCATGTTTTCGATCACACCCAAGACAGGAACAGACACCTTCTCAAACATCCGCAGACCTTTGCGCGCATCCATCAGTGCAACCTCCTGCGGGGTGGTGACAATCACAGCGCCTGTGATCGGCACCCGCTGGGACAACGTCAGATGGATATCGCCGGTGCCAGGGGGGAGGTCAATGAGCAGGTAGTCGAGGTCACGCCACTTCGTTTGACGGAGCAGCTGTTCGAGGGCTTGGGTGACCATTGGGCCACGCCAAATCATGGCTTCGTCTTTATCAATCAGGAAACCAATAGAACTGGCCTGTAAGCCGTGTCCCTCTTTGGGCTCGATCGACTTGCCATCCTCGCTTTCCGGACGCCCGCTGATACCCAGCATGGTGGGGATACTAGGGCCGTAGATATCAGCGTCAAGAACACCGACGCGGGCGCCTTCGGCCGCGAGTGCCAACGCCAAGTTGACGGTCGTTGTGCTCTTGCCAACACCGCCCTTGCCAGACGCCACAGCCAAAATGTTGCGGACTTGACCGATGCGCTCCACGCCCAACTGGGCTGCATGTGCCACGATCTGCGTATCGATGTCGACCCGCACCTCCCGAACACCTTCGACCTGACGCAAGGCCGTGGTTATTTTTTGTCGCATCGCTGCATGCTGCGACTTCGCCGCAAAACCATAGACCAACCGGACGACGGCGAGACTGTCATTTAAATCGCACTGCTTGACAAGCCCAGCGTCCACAATGGACGCGTTCATTTCTTCGCAATGAATGGTTTGAAGCACTTCTTTGAGCGCGGCATTCATAAATAGTCAACCTTTCAAGTCAAGAACATTTTTTACTTTAAGGCGGATTAGACCAGTTATAGCGCTCCCCTGTCACCAAGGTGGCAATTTTTGTCTTGAACAGGGGTTAACCCGCGATACCGAGTGGTCGCTAGGGTTCTAATATCGGACAGCTGCGTTTCACACGTCGGCCTGCATATCGTTGTTGAAAATCAAACCTGGAGTTTGTCCCATGAAACCTACTGCCTCTCGCCGCACATTCTTCGGTGCCTTGGGCGCGGCCGCGTCGCTCGCCGCGGTTGCCGTCGCGAGAAAGCCTGTGGCCGCCGCCGCACCCGCCCCCATCGCCAGCGCGACGCCTGCCGCCAAAGACGGCTATCAACTATCCGAGCACGTCAAACGCTATTACCGCTCAACCGTGGCCTGATGGCCGTCATACAAAAACCTCATTTTTTTAAGGCGAACTCCCATGAGCATCGTTAAGAAATCCGCACAAAGCACGCGCGCAGTGAGCGGTGGACACCTTGTCCACAGCCTGACTCGCGCCGTTGCCTCTCGCATGCCCACACTCGACCGCCGCGCGTTTTTACGCCGCTCAGGTATTGGCGTCGGCGCCGGTTTAGCCGCCAGCCAACTGAGCCTGGTTCGTCCCGCCATGGCTGCGGAAGGCGCTGGTAAAACCGACGGCAAGGGCAAAGTAGAAGTCAAGCGCACGGTTTGCAGTCACTGCTCCGTTGGCTGTGCCATTGACGCCGTCGTTGAAAACGGCGTCTGGACCCGTCACGAACCTGTCTTTGATTCACCCATCAACTTGGGTGCGCACTGCGCGAAAGGCGCGGCCATCCGTGAGCACGGTCACGGTGACCATCGCTTGCGCTACCCCATGAAGCTGGTGAACGGTAAGTACACCCGTGTGTCATGGGACGAGGCGTTGACACAGATCACCGACAGCATGAAAGAGATCCAGAAGACCAGCGGTCCTGACTCCATGTTTGTCATCGGCTCCTCAAAAAGCAACAACGAGCAAGGCTACCTGCTGCGCAAGATGATGGCCTTCTTGGGCACCAACAACTGCGACCACCAGGCGCGTATCTGCCACTCCACCACTGTGGCTGGCGTGGCAAACACCTGGGGTTACGGCGCGATGACCAACAGCTACAACGACATGCGTAACAGCAAGTCTGCGTTGTACATCGGCTCCAACGCCGCGGAAGCACACCCTGTTTCGTTATTGCACATGCTGGCTGCGAAAGAAGCCGGCTGCAAGATGATCGTGGTCGACCCCCGTTACACCCGTACCGCAGCCAAGGCGGACCAATTCGTTCGTCTGCGCTCAGGTACCGACGTCGCGTTCTTGTTCGGTTTGGTCTACCACATCTTCAAAAATGGCTGGGAAGACAAGCGCTACATCGATGACCGCGTCTGGGGCATGAACAAGGTCAAAGACGAAATCATGAAGCAGTGGAATCCCAAGAACGTCGAAGAGGTGACGGGCATTCCTGAGGCTGAAATGTACAAAGCAGCCCACACGATGGCGCACAACCGTCCCGGCACGATTGTGTGGTGCATGGGCCAGACCCAGCACACCATTGGCAACAACATGACCCGCGCGTCTTGCATCTTGCAATTGGCATTGGGTAACGTCGGTAAAGAAGGCGGCGGCGCCAACATTTTCCGCGGCCACGACAACGTACAAGGTGTCACCGACTTGGGTCCCAACCCCGATTCGTTGCCCGGCTACTATGGTCTGGCCGAAGGCTCTTGGAAGCACTTCTGCCGCGTGTGGAATGTTGACTTCGACAGCATGCAGGCGCGTTTTGCCGACAAGATGATGGGCGCTAAAGGCACCACCGTCTCCCGCTGGGTTGACGCCGTGCTCGAAAACAAAGAGAACATGGCGCAAGCCAACCCCGTAAAGGGTTTGTTCTTCTGGGGCCATGCACCCAACTCACAGACCCGTGGTTTGGACATGAAGCGTGCGATGGACGCGTTGGATTTGTTGGTCGTCGTCGATCCCTATCCCACGGCAACCGCCGCGATGGCCGCTATGCAAACCGAAGGCAAGGTTAACCCCAACCGCGCGGTTTACCTCCTGCCAGCGTCCACGCAGTTTGAGTGCTCCGGCTCAGTCACTGCCTCAAACCGCTCTGTGCAGTGGCGCGAGAAAGTCATTGACCCGTTGTTCGAGTCATTGCCTGACCACGTGATCATGCAAGCTTTGGCCGACAAATTGGGCTTCGGTGATGAGATGTCCAAGAACTACAAGATGCTTGAGACCAAGTTTGCCGGTAAGACTTGGCGCGAGCCGCAAATCGAATCCATCTTGGATGAGATCAACAAAGGCTTGTGGACCATTGGTTACACGGGCCAGAGCCCTGACCGTCTCAAGGCGCACATGCGTAACATGCACCTGTTCGACGTTCGCACGTTGCGCGCAACTGCTGGCACAGACAAAGAAACAGGCTACGACATCACCGGCGACTACTTCGGTTTGCCATGGCCGTGCTGGGGTAACCCAAGCCTCAAACACCCTGGTTCACCGAACCTGTATCAGCCCAGCCGCCACGTCATGGACGGTGGCAGCCCCTTCCGCGCCCGTTTCGGCGTCGAGAAGGACGGCGAAAGCTTGCTGGCAGCCGATGGGTCAAGCACACCAGGTGCCGACATTCAAATGGGCTACCCTGAGTTCGACCACACCATCCTCAAGAAATTGGGTTGGTGGGATGAGCTAACGGCTGCTGAGAAAGAGGCCGCGGAAGGCAAGAACTGGAAGACCGACCTGTCAGGCGGTATGGTGCGAGTCATCATGAAGAACCACGGGTGCCACCCGTACGGCAACGCCCGTGCGCGCACCATCGTCTGGAACTTCCCAGACCCCATCCCCGTCCACCGCGAACCGCTGTACGGCAACCGTCCAGACTTGATCGCCAAGTACCCCACATACGACGACTTCAAGACTCACTGGCGTCTGCCTACCTTGTACAAGTCTGTGCAGGATAAGAACGTGGCGGATGGTATGGCCAAGGAGTTCCCATTGGTCATGACATCAGGTCGATTGGTCGAGTACGAAGGTGGCGGCGAGGAAACTCGCTCCAACAAGTGGCTGGCTGAATTGCAGCAAGAAAACTTTGTCGAGATTCACCCGGCAGCAGCCGCCGCACGCGGTCTGCGTAACGGTGAAACGGTGTGGCTCACTACACCAACTGGCGCAAAGTTGAAGCTGCAAACCATGGTGACCAATCGCGTGCCGAAAGACACGGTGTTTGTGCCGTTCCACTTCTCAGGCTGGTGGCAGGGCAAGGACATGGTGGATTCGTATCCAGAAGGTACGGCACCTATCGTCCGCGGTGAGGCAATCAACACCGCAACCACCTACGGTTACGACTCGGTCACGATGATGCAAGAGACCAAGACGACCGTTTGTCAGGTCATGAAAGCTTAAGATCAGGAGCACCTAGTAATGGCACAAATGAAATTCATCTGCGATACCGAACGGTGTATCGAATGCAACGGTTGCGTCACCGCCTGTAAGGCTGAGCACGACGTGCCATGGGGCGTCAACCGACGCCGCGTGGTGACCATCAACGACGGTGAGGTGGGTGCAGAAAAGTCCATCTCAGTTGCCTGCATGCACTGTGCCGACGCGCCGTGTATGGCGGTTTGTCCGGTTCAGTGTTTCTACAAAACAGACGAAGGTGTGGTCTTGCACGACAAAGACGTCTGTATTGGCTGCGGCTACTGCTCCTACGCGTGCCCATTTGGCGCACCTCAGTTCCCTCAATCCTCCACCTTCGGGATGCGCGGCAAGATGGACAAGTGCACCTTCTGCGCCGGTGGTCCAGAGGAGAATGGCTCACAAGCGGAATACGAGAAGTACGGTCGTAACCGCCTGTCAGAAGGCAAGTTGCCTGCTTGCGCTGAAATGTGCTCAACCAAAGCGCTCTTGGGCGGCGATGGCGACGTCATCTCAGATATCTTCCGTAACCGCGTGACGATGCGTCAGGCGAACGGTAAAGAAGCCGGCGCAAACTTGTTTGGTTGGGGCACCGCCTACGGCGGCAAGCCAGCTGCGTAATACAAAGGAGCCGATTATGAAACTTATCACATTGGCAATCGCAACCGCGGCGCTCGCGCTGGCAGGTTGCTCGCAGCAAGCAACTGGTGCAAAGCCCGACCAAAAGTCAGCCGAAACCGCCAACAACAACTACGTGGCCAACGGCGACAGCTGGAAGTCAGGTGACAAGGCAAGCTGGGACAAAGCGCTCAAGCAACGTGCTGAGGGCCAAAACGATTATGTGAGGTCTAAATCACTATGACGGCAGCAACCATGACCGCATGGGTGCGCGCGGTTTTGCTCAGTGTCTTGCTTGGTATGGGGGCTTTAGGCGCCCATGCCGCAGACAATGACGCAGCAGCGCAAGTGGCGCGGGAAGCCACGCAACCCAGCAACAACGCGCCCGTGTGGCGCGCTGTCAACGAGCCCACAGAGCACACAAGCACGATCAAATCTCCCGAAGCGGGCGTTTTGATTCAAGCTGGCGGCCACGAATGGAGCCTCTTCCGTAACGGTGTCATTACCGTCTACGGTGGCTGGTTGCTTTCACTGGCATTGGCGGGTGTGGCGCTGTTCTTTGCGGCGCGAGGGCCTATCAAGCTGAAGGAAGCTCGCTCCGGCAAGCTGGTGAAGCGTTTTACCTTGGTTGAACGTTATTCACACTGGGCTGTGGCAATTACTTTCATTGCTTTGGCAATCACAGGTGTCTTCATCATGTGGGGACGTTACTTCTTGCTGCCAATCATTGGTGGCAATTTGTACGGGCCTTTGCTGTTCGCATTCAAGAATATCCACAACCTGGTTGGTCCCTTGTTCACGATCTCTTTGATCGTGATGTTTGTGGTGTACGTTCGCGATAACATGCCCAACGGTGACGACATCAAGTGGCTGTTGAGCTTCGGCAAGCGTCCTGCGCACCGCTTCAATGGGGGCGAGAAACTGTGGTTCTGGGCGGGCGTTACCGGCTTGGGTATCGTAGTCTCCTGGACTGGTTGGGTCTTGAACTCCACCGTCCCCGGTATCGACTACTTCACCCGCGACACGATGCAACTGGCGAATATCATTCATGGCATTGGTTCAACGCTATTCGTCCTGATGTCGATCGGTCATATTTATATTGGCTCGATCGGAACCGAGGGCGCTTACGACGGCATGTCTTCTGGCTACGTCGACGAAAGCTGGGCCAAAGAGCACCACAGCCTATGGCTAGACGATGTGCATGCGGGTGGAGACCATCGCGGTAAGCGATCCGCCTAGATCTCGCTACTCAAACCGCAGAGGCGCCACCAGCGCTGAAGCAATCAAAAAAGCGACCTCAGGGTCGCTTTTTTGTATTCAACATCATTGATGATGTCAAATTTTATAATACTTAGGGTGTATTTATTGATCGAGGAATGATAAATTCATGGGTTTGAACTTAAGAGGACACCCATGCGATTGGCATCCCCTATCGGCCGCGCGCTACTCGCTTTTTCCGCAGCATTCGCATTCCACGTAAACCACGCCATCGCCGAACCCGCGAGTGTTTATTTCAAATCGCCATTGGATAACCAAGTGGTCCAGAGCCCTGTGCGCTTGGTTTTCGGACTCAACGGTAAGCGAATTGGTCCCGTCGGCGACCTAAACCCAGACTTGGGTCACCACCACCTCATCATCAATGGAGACAGCATCCCTCTCGGGCGGCCCGTACCAGTTAATGCACAACATCTGCACTTTGGCGCGGGTCAGACAGAGACCGCACTGCGCTTGACGCCGGGTGATTACCGCCTAACCTTACAGTTCGCCAGCGGTGCCCACCAGTCATACGGGACAACCCTCAGCAAGACGATTCAAATCACGGTTCGAAAGCCCTGAAGCCTCAGCTCCCGCAGGCTTTACCTTGGGCTTCCAGTGGCATTGGATCATCTCGTTCGCGGCCTGCAGCCGCCAAACGGGCCTCGTAGTCAGCCCACAACTGGGTTTGGGTTTTACCCAATTGGTAGAGGTAATCCCAGCTGAATAAACCGCTATCGTGACCATCACTGAATGTGGGTTGAATGGCGTAATTGCCGACCGGCTGCGCACTCACAATCGTGACGTGGCGTTTACCGCTTTGCAGCACCTCTTGACCGGGACCATGACCTCGAACTTCAGCCGATGGCGAATAAACGCGCATCAGTTCGATCGGGATACGCAGGTTCTCGCCATTCGCATACGACAGCTCAAGCACGCGACTCTCTTGGTGGATGACTAAATTCTCGGGAATCATTTCGACCTCTTATTCGTCAAGTAAACCAATGTCAATACCAAGCGCTCGCAGGTCGCGGGCCGCTTGATTGGCATTTTTAAATACGACACCACCGCCCCAACCGCTGGTGGCGGCTACATCGATGTTCTCTGCCAAGTCATCAATAAAAATCAGGTCTGACACGGGCTGCCCGGTACATTCCGCGGCCAAAGCGTAAATCTGGGGGTCCGGCTTGCTCAAACCGACATCACCCGAGAAAACACCCGTTTTAAAGTAACCCAAGAAGGCATGTCGCGCCTCCAATTCCCGCGCGTAAGGCGCAGGCATATTGGACAAGAAATACAGCGATACCCCCGCATCATGTAGTTGGCCCAGCAGCTCAACCGTATCCGGCTTAGGCAACAAGTGGTCTGGGATGGCCCCGATGAGTTGCCCAACTTCTGCGACAGTCATACCAGTGCGTGCGGCGATTTGCTGAGCCAGCGGCTCTGGCTCGATACGACCTTGGTCAAATGCAGCCCAATCGGCATCGAGTGTCAGGTCTTGAAAAATAGTCTTTACCAAGGCCTGAGCGGTGTCTGCATCCGGTGCGTGCTGCGGAAACAACGACCTCAACAAGTCTGCGGGGCGCCAATTGAACAGCACGCCACCAAAGTCGAACACGACCGACTTCGCTGTAACCCCGTTTGTAACCATATCAATCGCCCGTTACTGGATTGAGTCCGATGATGGCGCCGCGCCATCGACGAACAAACGCG
>Ga0102880_1000018_pt1 | contig 100935 bp, 112 predicted proteins | sample Colrivmeta1549A3_FD_78188 | JGI IMG/M metagenome (GOLD analysis project Ga0102880, IMG submission 78188) | Estuarine microbial communities from the Columbia River estuary - metaG 1549A-3 | ecosystem: Environmental > Aquatic > Marine > Intertidal zone > Estuary | place: USA: Columbia River... | reverse complement strand
GCGATGTTGTTGAACAGCAAAGAAGGCAACGGGCTGATTATGGTCTGGAACGGCTACGCTTTTGTCTACGACCGCTGCGCTGAAGACGCGTTTTAATTCCCACCCAGGATATTTAACACAACATCGTTGATCTGCGAGTCAGGTGCAACTGGCCCTGTGCCGCCTTCCATGATTGGCGCGGCTGATACCGTGCCTGACGGCGCATCCATCGGTAACGGAACAAGCGTACGTCCTGCCAGCACGCGGGTCATTGTTTCGCGCCAGATATCGGCAGGAAGCCCACCGCCCGTCACGCCTTTCAGCGGACGGTTGTCGTCATAACCCATCCATACGCCGGTCACGAATTCGCCTGTAAAGCCGATGAACCATGCGTCTCGCGCAGCAGATGTGGTGCCTGTTTTGCCTGCGATTTCCCAGCCGTCAATGCGGGCGCGCCCGCCAGTGCCGCCTTCTGCACTCACAACCTGAGACATCATCCACGTCAATTCTCGTGCCGCATGTTCTTGAATGACGCGCTCACCGATTCCAGTGCCCGCACTATCCATTAACGGTTCAGCGTCGCCTTGCATCCGTAGATCAAGCAGGCCGTAAGGTGTGACCGACGACCCGCCATTCAAGATACCCGCGTATGCACCCGTCATTTCAAGCAACGTGCTTTCTGACGCGCCTAGCGCAAGAGCAGGCCCTGCCGCCAAGTCGCTCTCGATACCAAAGCCGGTTGCCACTTTGCGCACAATCTCGCGGCCCATTTGCTCTGACAAGACAACAGCAGGAATATTGCGGCTTTCACGCAGGGCTTGGGTCATTGTCACTGGCCCTTTGAACTTGTCGTCATAGTTGTTGGGGCACCAGTCGCCAGATCCGCTGCTATACCAGCAGGTCGGTATGTCATTGATCATATCCATCGGAGTCATACCAAGGTCGAGCGCGGTTGCGTAAACGAACGGCTTAAAAGCAGACCCAGTCTGGCGTTTCGCTTGAATCGCGCGGTTAAAAGCGCCCGTCACCGTATTGTCGCGACCACCCACCATGGCACGTACGGCGCCATCTGCGGACATGACAACAATCGCGGCCTGCGCCTCTGACCCAGCGCTCACCTTATTCTCGAACACCCACGTCAGCGCGTCTTCAGCAGCCGTTTGAATGCGCTGGTCAAGGGTGGTGTGGATGATGACATCCTCAGTGGTGTTGCGCGTGAAAAACTCTGGCCCACTTGCCATGACCCAATCAGCAAAATAGCCACCAGCGCGACGTTCTGCGGCGGCCGAAAGGGTTGCTGGATTTGCGCGCGCTTCGGCGGCAGCAGAGGCCGACAGGTATCCTTGCGCTTCCATCAGGCCAATCACAACATTCGCAAAGTTTTGGGCGCGTTCCAGATCGCGGGTCGGTGCACGACTTGTCGGAGCTGGGAGTAGCGATGACAACATCGCAGCCTCCGCTGGTGTGACTTCAGCCGATGACTTGCCAAAGTAACGCTGTGATGCGGCCTCAAACCCACGCGAGCCTGCGCCCAGATAGGCGCGGTTCAAATAGATCGTGAGGATCTCGTCCTTGGTATAGGCCACTTCCATACCCATCGCAAAAACCGCTTCTTTGACCTTGCGCCAAAGGGTCGTGCGACGACAATCTTCTTCATAGGCCTTTTCAGAGTCCCACGTACTTGGATCAAACGGCACACCAAGGCATAGCAATTTGCCAACCTGCTGCGTAATCGTTGAACCACCGTTACCTGACAGCGGGCCGCGACCTTCGCGCAGGTTGATACGGACGGCAGAGGCAATACCACGTGGTGAAATTCCGAAGTGCCCGTAGAACCGTTTGTCCTCCGATGCGACAACCGCGTTCTTGAGGTGCGCCGAGACTGTATCGGTCGTGATCATGCCGCCAAACTGGTCGCCGCGCCACGCAAAGACATCACCATTGTCATCGGTCATCGTCACAGAGCCACGGGCGCGACCATCGATGACTTCGGTGATCGGGGGCATTTGGCTGGCAAAGTAAAAGACACCGAGCCCGATAATCAACGTCATCACCGCTGCACCGCGCCACATCAATCGCCAGATAAACATGAACACAAAACGGACCAAGCCCACGATAGAGGCAATTAACCACCCAATGGGTCCACGACGAACCTTTTGTTTGGCTGGTTTGCGTCGTGCAGGCTTTTGAGGCGCAGGTTTTTTCGGCGCGGGCGCATTGCTGTATCGTTTTTCAGCTACCAAAGGTGTCTGTTTATTCCCGGAATTGCTCATATTCTGCCCAACTGACGTTTGCGTCTTTTGTCCTACCTTATCGGCATTTCTCAGGAATGTTTAGATTTAGAATTCCATCCCTGCGCTTTAGAACCTGATTAAAAATTAATCACAACGGGGAATTTGTGCAAAAATTGTGCAAGATTTCGAGTTTTGCTGTCATTTTACCCCCCCTGAATCATTGCTGCACCTGCAGCATGCCGTTTGGATTGTCCTCAAGCGGTTCGGCCTCAGTTCGAACCTGCGAAGCGTAACGACAAGGGGAAGACCGTGAAACTGATCATTGCAACAATCAAACCGTTCAAGCTCGACGAGGTTCGCGAAGCGCTGACCGCCGCGGGCGTGCGCGGCATGATGGTGTCTGAAATCAAGGGGTTCGGCACGCAGTCGGGCCATACCGAAATCTACCGTGGCGCTGAATACGCGGTCAACTTTGTGCCGAAGGTCAAGCTTGAGATCGTGGTGACCGACAGCATGGCCGAGATGGTGGTTAGCACCATCGCCAAAACCGCCAAGACCAACAAAATCGGCGACGGCAAAATATTTGTTCTCGACGTGGAAAGCGCACTGCGCGTGCGGACCGGCGAGACAGACGATGACGCGATTTAAGTCGCAAAAAGGGACACAGAAAATGAAACTATTCAAATCACTCGCCGTCGGAACAGGGCTCATGCTTTTGCCGACATTCGCCTTGGCGCAAGACGTGGAATACGCACCGCTTGCCGATACACAGTTCATCTTTAACACACTGCTGTTCTTGATCGGGGGCTTTCTTGTCTTCTGGATGGCCGCTGGTTTTGCGATGTTGGAAGCGGGCCTTGTACGCTCTAAAAACGTGACCACGCAGCTCACAAAAAACATCGCCTTGTTTGCGATTGCGGGGCTTATGTTTTGGCTGATGGGCTATAACATCATGTATCCGGGCGAGGGCAACTGGATCATCGACGGGGTGTTTGGCTCCATTTCGTCAAAAGACATCAAGACAGAGATCGACGCGGGTGGCTATTCGAACGCATCCGACTTCTTCTTCCAGTTGATGTTCTGTGGTGCAACCGCATCCATCGTTTCGGGCACTTTGGCCGAGCGCATCAAATTGTGGCCTTTCCTCGGATTTGTGGTGCTGCTGACAGGCGTGATCTACCCTGTTGAAGCATCTTGGCAGTGGGGCGGCGGCTGGTTGTCCGCAATGGGCTTCTCCGACTTTGCAGGCTCCACGCTTGTGCACGCAGCAGGTGGTTTCGCAGCCCTCGCAGGTGTCCTGATCCTCGGCCCACGTATCGGCAAGTATAAGGACGGCCGCGTTGTGCCTATGCCCGGCTCCAACCTCGCACTTGCGACACTCGGTACGTTCATCTTGTGGCTCGGTTGGTTCGGCTTTAACGGCGCATCCCAGCTGGCGATGGGCACGATTGAAGACGCAGACGCCGTGGCGCAGATTTTCGTGAACACCAACATGGCGGCCTCCGCTGGTGCGGTTGTGGCGATGATCCTGACACAGCTTCTCTACAAGAAGGTCGACCTTACAATGGTTCTGAACGGCGCACTTGCAGGTCTGGTCTCCATCACAGCTGGCCCGCTTGACCCAACTATTTTTGGCGCGGTTTGGATCGGCGCTGTTGGTGGTGTGATCGTTGTCTTCGCGGTCCCATTCCTTGACAAGCTCAAGATCGACGACGTTGTTGGTGCGATCCCTGTGCACTTGATGGCGGGCTTCTGGGGGACAATGGCAGTGCCATTCTACACGAGCGGCACAAGCTTTGTGACACAGTTCATCGGATTTGCAGCCATCGGCGTGTTTGTTTTTGTTGTCAGCTTTCTCGGATTTGGAGCGCTCAAGGCAATCTTCGGGATCCGTGTATCCGAGGAAGACGAAATCAAAGGGTTGGACCTGTCTGAATTGGGCATGGAAGCCTACCCAGAGTTCTCACGCGGCTAAGTTAGTCCCTTGGCTCTGTGACCTACCCCGGGCGTTCGCGCCCGGGTTTTTTGTTTGCGATGGGTTAAAACCCATCCTACCCCGCCTCGCGCAAGAACATCCCGACATGTTGGGGTATTTCGGTGGGAATCTGCGAATATCGCGCAATAACCCACAGTTTTCACAACCAAATTTCTCACATTACGCGCAATTCTACCGTCAAACCCGAATCTCAAGCCAATTGTGGAGCTGCCCTCATGATCCAGACACCTTACCTCTTGTTCCTCGGCGATGCGCCGGATCAACTTGCCGCGAAAGTCGCCCAAGGCATCAAAGACTGGCGTCCCGAAAATGCAGTGGGCCAGTTCCGTATGGAAAATTGCGGCGCAACTGTTGGTCTGCACGATATGACCTTGGCAGAGGCCAAGGCGGCCGGCGCTAAGACCCTTGTAATCGGCGTGGCCAACCGTGGCGGGGTCATTTCACCTGCTTGGAAAGAAATCCTGATTGAGGCGCTTCAAATGGGGTTCGACATTGCGTCTGGTTTGCACAACCTGTTGCGCGATGAGAATGATCTGGCTGCAGCGGCACATATGAATGGTCGCTCACTTTTTGACGTGCGTATTCCGTCGGTAGCCTACCCGATTGCCAATGGAAAAAAGCGGACAGGGAGGCGCTGTCTGGCTGTCGGTACTGATTGTTCCGTGGGTAAAATGTACACAGGTCTTGCGATGGACGCCGAGATGAATGCGCGCGGGATGAAATCGACGTTCCGCCCGACGGGTCAAACGGGGATTTTGATCACAGGTGGTGGCGTGCCGCTTGATGCCGTGATCGCCGACTTTATGGCGGGCGCTGTTGAATATTTGACACCTGACAATGATGCCGATCACTGGGATCACATTGAGGGGCAGGGGAGCCTGTTTCACGTGTCCTATTCGGGTGTGACCATGGCCTTGATCCATGGCGGTCAGCCTGATGCGCTGGTTTTGTGCCATGAGCCGACCCGCACCCATATGCGCGGATTGCCGGATTATCAGCAGCCGAGCCTTACTGAGTTGCGCGACTTGTCGTTGCAATTAGCGCGGATCGCCAACTCTGCATGCAGGGTCATCGGGATTTCAGTGAATACGCAGCATATCGCACAGGACAAGTTTGAGGCATATTTGGCTGAAGTAGAAGCGGACATGGGCTTGCCTGCCGTTGATCCATTCCGTCAGGGCGCCGCACGTTTGGTGGACGCGCTCGCAGAAATCTAGCAGACTGCGCAACGCTGGCGAGGTGCCGATTTTTCGACGAAAAATCGATGCCTTTGGCAAAGGTATTTTTGATCAGAAGAAGGCAGGCATATGCGCATCACTGTGACGGCGGAAAGTTTTAAACTGGCGCAGGTGTTTACCATCAGTCGCGGATCACGCACGCAAGCCGATGTATTGACGGTACGTGTGCAAGACGGTGCGCATCAGGGCATGGGCGAATGTGTGCCCTATGCGCGGTATGGTGAGACGCTGGAAAGTGTCGCGGCTGAGATCAGCGGATTGCCAGATGATCTGACCCACGAGAGCTTGCAAACCTTGCTTCCCGCAGGTGCCGCCCGTAACGCCGTCGACTGTGCACTATGGGATCTTGCCGCGAAACAAGCAGGCAAGCGGGTTTGGGATTTGATCGGCTTGCCCGCTCCGCGCCCTGAAATAACGGCTTATACTCTTTCACTCGACACGCCTGATGCGATGCAAGCGCAGGCGGCGAAAAACGCCGCACGTCCGCTGTTGAAAATCAAACTCGGCACGCCCGACGATATGGCCCGCCTAGAGGCCGTCCGCCGTGGTGCACCGAAATCTCGTATCATTGTTGATGCCAATGAAGGCTGGACCGCCGAAGTCTACGCCGACCTCGCCCCGCATTTGATCCGCCTCGGCGTGCAGATGGTTGAGCAACCGCTTCCCGCTGGTGCCGACGACATGTTGGCGGAAATAGCTAGGCCCTTGCCCGTTTGCGCCGACGAGGCCTGCCATGACCGCGCCTCGCTGCCGAAACTCAAAGGCAAATACGATATGGTAAACATTAAACTCGACAAGACGGGCGGGTTGACTGAGGCGCTCCTGCTCAAAGACGCAGCCACCCAAGAAGGCTATGCTGTTATGGTCGGCTGCATGGTAGGCACCTCCCTTGCCATGGCCCCCGCGACCATCCTTGCGCATGGTGTGGCCTTTACAGACCTTGACGGCCCGCTGCTTCTGGCCGAAGACCGTGCTGCACCTTTGAAGTTTGATGAAGCTGGCGTCCATGCACCGACCCCAGCACTATGGGGATAAACCGATGCGTACAGTCTATCTAAACGGCGAATATTTGCCCGAGCATGAGGCCAAAGTCTCGATCTTTGATCGCGGCTTTCTGATGGCCGATGGGGTCTATGAGGTCACCACCGTTCTGGACGGCAAGTTGATCGACTTTGACGGGCACGCGGTCCGCCTTGCACGGTCCTTGTCCGAGCTGGATATGGGCAACCCGATCAGCAAAGATGACCTGCTCGAAGTCCACCGCGAACTCGCGCGCGTCAACGAGATTGACCAAGGCATGATCTACCTGCAAATCACACGCGGCGCACCAAACGACCGCGACTTTGCCTTCCCGCCAAAAGATACGCCACAAACCATCGTGCTGTTTACGCAAAACAAGCCCGGCTTGGCCGAGAACCCTGTCGCCAAGAAAGGCATCAAAGTTATCTCGATCGAAGACCAGCGCTGGGCGCGGCGCGACATCAAAACCGTGCAGCTTCTCTACCCGTCACTGGGTAAGATGATGGCCAAGGCCGCAGGCTGCGATGATGCGTGGATGGTTGAAGACGGAGCTGTAACCGAGGGCACTTCGAACAACGCTTACATCGTCAAAGGCAACACGATTGTAACCCGTAACTTGGGCAACGAAATCCTACACGGGATCACGCGGGCCGCTGTCTTGCGCTTTGCCCGCGAGGCACAGATGAACGTTGAGGAGCGCGCCTTTACCATCGCAGAGGCGCAGGCGGCAGATGAGGCGTTCATCACATCCGCGTCGACCTTTGTGATGCCTGTCGTGGAAATCGACGGTGCGGCGGTTGGGACAGGCAGCGTTGGTCCAATCGCGACGCGCCTGCGGGAGATTTATATCGATGAGAGCCGCAAGGCCGCCGTCTAAATTCCTATAGGGAACAAACAAAAAGGGCCGCTCAAACGAGCGGCCCTTTTTCGTTTCACCTTAGCGCCGTTATGGGGTCGGCGTTGAATTTGTGAAGCTCACGTTGGTGTCGTTCAGGTCCGCTACGTCAACACCGATAAGCAATGCAACGGGGCGTCCATCAACCAGTACACGTGCACCAAGCGCATCGCCATTGTCAGTCGTTGCCGTCTGGAAAGTGACTGTCGGTACGACGCCGCCGTCCAATGCGACTGTACCCGTCAGAGTCTCAGTTGCGGCATCAAAGTCACCGATGCGGACCAGATCGCCCGTTGGGTCGGTCATATCGATCTCAAATGTATCAACGCCTTCACCACCTTAAAGCGCATCGCCGTCGTCAGCCAAGAGCGTATCGTTACCAAAGCCGCCATCGACAATATCAAATCCTTCGGTTGGGGCTCCATCACGCGTGTCGATGATATCGTTACCATAGCCGCCATAGACTTCGTCTTCACCAAGACCTGCACTAATATCGTCATTGCCAAGGCCGCCTTGGAGCGTGTCATCGCCAGCGCCTGAAATAATCGTATCATTGCCCTCGCCAGCGAGAATATTCATGTCGCGATCTTCAAAAATACGATCATCTGCAAGTGCAATGGTATCGTCGCCGCCAAATGCAAACACCGAGCTGGTATAGTCATCGACCACAAGGGTATCGTTGAAATCGTCGTTAATCACGTTGCCTTCAGCATCAACCGTACGCTCACCAAACAGTGCTGGGGCTGTTGGGTTCAGCAATGACGCATGGTCGAATTCAGTCACACCTTGCAGGACCAAAACAACGTCACCGTCAAGCATCAGGTTGGTGTTGGCACCATCCTCAGTCTGTGCATATGTGATCCGCTCGGTGATGAAATATCCACCATCCGCGTCACGGATCGCCAGCTCTTCACCAGCTTCATAGTCCGTGATTGTCACAGGATCAGAACTGCCAGTGACAATTACGTTGAAGCGATCTTCTTGTGCGCCGCCAGAGATGGTGTCGCCACTATCAGCAAACATCACGTCTTCTCCAAAGCCGCCATACATCGTGTCGGCCGTGCCCTGATCGTCGGCATCATCGATCGAGTTCATACGATCCCAGCCGGTGTCGCCATAGATTGTGTTCGATCCAAGGGAGTCGACAAGAATATCACGGCCATCGCCACCACGGATGAAGTCGTCGCCTTCCATGCCTGTGTTGTCAAAGCTACCGTCTTCGTTCAGCACAACTGTACGGTCTTGGCCTTCGCCAAAGAAGATACGGTCATCACCAGCGCCACCAGTGGCCTGATCATCGCCGACACCCATATACATGGAATCATCTGCGATTGTTCCCTCAGACACATCGTCCTCAGGGCCAAATCCCATAAAGTTCTCGTCGCCAGGCTCAAGTGGTTCTGCTGTCGTTGGCTCTTCGGCGTCGTCGCCGCCACCAAAATCAACAAAGGCCACTACGCCTAAAACGGCCAATATTGGCAAAAGATAGAGTTCTAACAAAATACATCCCCCCAAAGGATATCAAAATACGAAACATAGACAGACACTGCTGCATTATGGGGGGGCATTAAATTGTCAAAATTATGAGGGTGTTAGCCCTAAATTATCTTATGACTATCCATTTTTTCACCCATTGTTTTCGCGATGGAAACAATTGGTGCGATTTCAGGGTGTTAACATCCCGTTAATTTAACCCTTTGGGTGTGACTTTTTGAAATCGTCAAGTGCGCTGCCGGTGGCCTCTGTCTGGAACTGCGCTTTCCACTCTGAAAACGGCATGCCGTAGAACGCTTCACGTCCTTCGTCTTTGCTCATCTCGATGCCACGTTCATTGGCGGCCTCTTGATACCAGCGGGCCAGACAATTGCGGCAAAACCCTGTGAGGTTCATCATATCAATGTTCTGCACATCCGTGCGCTCTTCCATCAAGTGCTTTTGCAAGCGACGGAATGCGGCGGCGTCGAGTTCGATCTGTGTTTGCGCGTCCATGAATGTTTGTTCCTTATAATCCAGATTGGGCCAGTACTGTCTTCAAAATGGGGGCAAGGTTCGCCGCCCACAAGGCCTGACCTGCCGCATCCGCGATCAAATCATTGCGCACTTCAATCAGCACATTGGGCCTGCCGTCTTGCAACGCATGGCGATCCACCGCATCGCCGGGTAAATGGCCACTATAGGGCTCGTTGTCGCCCACACACCAGCCCTGCGCACGACAGGCTGCCAGAAACGGCTTGGCCAAACGGTCATCGCGTGCATAAAGCACGCCAACTTCCCATGGACGGGGCGCCCGCCCTTTGAGCTGCGGGGTAAAGCTATGGACAGCACAAACCACCACATCATCACGGCGGCGCACCAAGTCGGCGTAAGCGTTGTGATAGGGACGGTGAAGCGCATCCAAACGGCGCTCACGTTCGGCCTCATCGGCATGGCGATTGGCGGGGATAATCGTGCCGTCATACAGCTTCATCAACAGCGTAGGATCATCTTCGCCACGATTCGGATCAATTACCAACCGCGAGAAATCCGACAAGATCGCAGGGCTCTCCAAGGCTTCGGCAAGCAGACGCGTCACTCCGGCAGCCCCCACATCATACGCAATGTGGCGCTGCATATCCGCAGGATCGAGGCCTAGACACCCACCATTCACCCAATCGGGCACACGGTTCGTCGCATGATCGCAAGTGATTAACCAACGGCCCGTACGGCCCGCACCCTGAATTTCAAAAGATGGATGTGTCATGCTTACCTGTTATTCGTCCCTGACACCGTTTACGCTAGTTGTATGGCAAATGGAATTGCGCAATAAGGGCGCAACGCGTGGCGTTACCGCTAACAGTCACGCTTTTTGATGCTTGAAGGGAAATGCGATGAGACGCCACCGGAATGTGAAAATTGTAGCGACACTTGGACCTGCGTCCAATGATTACGCGATGATCCGCGCTTTGCACGAGGCAGGGGCCGACGTTTTCCGCCTGAACATGAGCCACGGTGACCATGAAGAGATTCGGGTACGTCACGCCATTATCCGCCAGGTGGAAGAAGACCTCGACAGCCCAATTGGCATTCTTGCCGACCTTCAGGGGCCAAAACTGCGCGTTGGTGTTTTTGCGAACGACGACGGCGAAGAATTGATCGTTGGCGCCGCTTTCCGCCTCGACCTTGATAAAGAGCCAGGCGATGTGAACCGCGTGCAACTACCGCATAAAGAGATTTTCGACGCACTGGAACCAGGCGCACACCTGCTCGTCAACGACGGCAAAATCAAACTGCGCGTGAAAGAATGCGGCCCGACATTCGCAGATTGCGAAGTCATCGTCGGTGGCCAGATTTCCAACCGCAAAGGCGTGAACGTGCCTGACGTGACCCTGCCGCTGGCTGCCTTGTCTGAAAAAGACCGCCGCGATCTGGAGTTCGTTTGTGACCTCGGTGTCGATTGGCTGGCTCTGTCCTTTGTGCAGCGCCCTGCCGACGTGGAAGAGGCCCGCGCCTTGGCCAAAGGTCGTGCTGCGATCCTGTCCAAGATTGAAAAGCCGAACGCCGTGAAAATGTTCGACGAAATCCTTGCCGTGTCTGACGGTATCATGGTGGCCCGTGGCGACCTTGGTGTTGAATTGCCTGTGCAAAACGTACCGCCAATCCAGAAACAGCTCGTGCGCAAATGCCGTGCGGCTGCCAAGCCTGTGATCGTGGCGACACAGATGCTCGAATCGATGATCGACAGCCCGATGCCAACCCGCGCCGAAGTCTCCGACGTGGCAACAGCCATCTATGAAGGCGCAGACGCGATCATGTTGTCGGCAGAATCCGCCGCTGGATCCTTCCCGATTGAGGCCGTGACCACAATGAACAACGTGGCGATGGAGGTCGAATCCGATCCGACCTACACCGAAATCATCGAGGCATCCCGCAAGGCTGTGCGCACAACCGTTGCTGACGGAATCGTGGCCGCTGCCCGTGAGATCGCAGAAACTGCGGACGTCAAAGCGATCTGCTGCTTCTCGCAATCAGGGACAACTGCGCTGCTCGTTGCACGCGAGCGTCCACGCGTCCCGATCATCGCGCTGACCAGCTACCGCTCGACAGCGCGCAGGCTTTGCCTGACATGGGGCACAAACTGCGTCGTGACGGGGCCAGTGGACCGCTTTAAGACCGCCGTAATCGCGGCGGTGCGTGCGTCGCTCAAGCAAGGCCTCGCCACCGAAAAGGACATGATTGTCGTCACCGCAGGCGTGCCATTTAACACGCCAGGCTCGACGAATATCCTTAGGGTTGCGCCGTGCGCAGAGAAATTGATTTATGCTGCCGATCCAGAGTAAGGTTACGAAGTAATTAACTTTGGGACCAGTCAGATGGATTTAGAACTTATTTTTGTGCTCGGTTGTGTTGTGACCGCATTTTCAATTCCTGCGATCGTGTCCGCCTTCTCTGACGGGCGGACACCGCGTTACCCTGCTTTGATTATTTTGATCGGCGTGGTGATGATCAGCTATGCGGTCAACGGACGACCAGGTTCGTTTACTTTCGACACCTTGCCAGATGTATTTGCAAAGGTCATTGGCCGTTATATCGGCTAATTCCACTTGCACCGACATAAGTTGCCCCCTATACGGCAGCTTCAACCCGCGCGACCGGCCAAAGTGGCATGCCGAGTCGTGCGTTTTACCGATACTCAATAGAGGAGACGGAAATGCCTAAGATGAAGACAAAGTCGAGCTGCAAAAAGCGGTTCAAAATGACTGCCACTGGCAAGGTCAAAGCGGGTCAAGCAGGCAAGCGCCACGGCATGATCAAGCGGACAACCAAATTCATTCGTGACGCACGCGGCACGACCCTACTTTCAGCTCCTGATGCGAAGATCATCAAGAGCATGATGCCATACGCGCGTTAAGGAGAATTTGATATGCGAGTTAAAGGTGGAACAGTCACGCACCGTCGTCACAAGAAAGTTCTCGACGCTGCAAAAGGTTATTACGACCGCCGCTCTAAGACCTTCAAGGTCGCCAAGCAGGCCGTTGAAAAAGCAAACCAGTACGCAACACGCGACCGTCACAACCGCAAGCGGAACTTCCGCGCGTTGTGGATCCAGCGTATCAACGCTGGCGTGCGCTCTGTTGATGAGACACTGAACTATTCCAAGTTCATCAACGGTCTGATGCTTGCGGGCATCGAAGTTGACCGTAAAGTTCTGGCCGATCTGGCCGTGAACGAGCCAGAAGCATTTGCGACAATCGTTGGCAAAGCTAAGGCAGCAATGGCGTAAAGCCAAAGCAATCGTCTGAATTAGGGGGTCACCTTTGCGGGTGGCCCCTTTTTTATTGGGATACGGTATCCGTCTTCGCGCGGAGGTCTGATATTGTAGGGCAACTGATATACACGCCAGCGACGCTGATTTTGACGTTTTCCTTGAAGACAGGAACAAACAACTCGCCAGCCGCGCAATTTCTTATCGCATCGATATTTTCGCCTCCCTCAAGGTCGAGTGAAACAACACTGATGCGTCGAGAGTTGGGGACATTGACGTAGCGCGATAGTTCGTTTTGGGCGCCCAAAACAATGAAGCGCTGCGGCAGGCCGCCGCCAAGCGCCCCCGCTGAAATGCCAACCCGTCGCGTTCCTTCGTCGCCCTGATCTAAATCCGTATTTTGAAGTAGCCCAATCGGCCTGACAAATCCTTGGCTACGCGTGATAATTTGATGTGCCGCCGTAAGGTCACGGATTTTGACCATGCCACCTCGGGTTATCACTTCGCAATCACCACAAATCCCAAAACGTTGGAACACGTTCGGATCAGGTTTGATATATGAGAAGCTCCAGTCGCGACGCCAGACGAATGGCGAAGGGTTTGGCTCCGGATTGGAAGATACAAGTTGAATAGTCATGACGAGTCTACTCTCTAAACATTTGCGCATTTGGCTCGCGGGCGTGATCGATAAATACAATCTTAAATTGTAGTCGAATTTCTTAATAAAAGATTAATAAAATGGTGAAATACCTATAATTTATGGAAAACTCCGAGCATAAAAGTCATTTTTTCGCGACTTACATCCTAGCTATGGCTGAGAATAAAGATTCTTCTTGTTGAGTCGATAACAGCCAAGTCGGTCTGGTCCGGTACGCGCATGAAACACACCCTTTAGGCGCTCCTTCGCCACCCTGAAATTTTCCCTCGCAACCTTTCTGCGTAAATGTGGTTGAATCACATAAATGCGCCGTTTTGCGCATCGAAACACCGAGGTTAAAATGATCAAACCCCACCTGAAATCTGGCACTGCTTTGCTGGTCTCGCTCTCTCTCGTTGCCCCTTTCCCTGCCTTCGCGCAAAGCGCATTTCCCTGCGTCGCCCCCAGCGGCGATGAAGTCAGCGACGCCGCAGGTTTCGCAGCAAACGTCCTTGCGTCGGGTAATACCGATCTGACCGCAGGCACCTGCACCCAAGACGCCCTCGATCAAGCCCTCGCCCTCTCTGCGGCCCCCGTTGAGGAAGTTGCACCTGTTGAGGAAGCTGCACCTGTTGAGGAAGTTGCACCTGTTGAGGAAGTCGCACCCGTTGAGGAAGTCGCCCCTGTTGAGGAAGTTGCACCTGTTGAAGAAGTCGCCCCCGCTGAGAAAGTAGCTCCAGCTGAAGAAGCCGCACCAGCCGTAGAACCCGTTGAAACTCCTGCAGAAGTTGTCGAAATCCTCGTGCCAGAAGCAGGTGAAGCTGGTGGTGAAGTCGTCACCGACGAAGAGCGCCAAGAGATCGCAGAAGCCAACGCCGTTGAAGTCGCGCCCTCTGCGGCCGCATCCGCAGACGCCCAAGCACCAGACGCCGAAGTCGTCACAGAAACGATCACACAAGAAGATGTGCGCACCAGCGACCAAGACTACTCCACAGCCATTGGCGCTGCTGAAGTCGAAACAGCTTCGGGCGAGGGCGGTCTTTCAAACTTTGAAAAGGCGCTGCTCTTGGGCCTCGGCGCTGTTGTTGTCGGCTCGGTTCTCAATAACGGCGACCAAGTCGTCGAGAACACAGGCGACCGTGTCATCGTGCAACGCGACGGCGAATTGCGCGTTTTGAAAAACGACGACCAGCTTTTGCAACAGCCGGGCGCGCAGGTGCAAACGCAGACCTTTAACGACGGTTCAACCCGCACAGTCGTCGCCTATGACGATGGCAGCCAAGTCATCACTATTCGGTCCCGCGATGGCGCGGTTCTGCGCCGCACATTGATCCGCGCCGCTGATGGGGCAGAGGTTGTCTTGTTCGATGACACCCGCGAAATCGCGCCTGTGAACTTCGCTGAACTGCCGACTTTGGACAGTTTGGAGGCGCAGCAAGATGCGCAAGACGCGACCCTCGTGACTGCTCTTGAACGCGCACTTTTCGCAGATGTCGGGCGCACGTTCTCGTTGCAGCAAGTCCGCGATTACAAGCGCGTCCGCGCTCTTGCGCCAGAGGTCGAAGTTGAAGCCGTGACATTTGCATCAGGCTCTGCTGCGATTGATCCAAGCCAAGCCGAAGCACTCGCCGACCTTGGCGTGACCATGCGCAATTTGATCGAGAACGATCCCTCTGCCGTGTTCCTGATCGAAGGCCACACTGACGCGGTCGGTGCGGCGAGCTACAACTTGGCGCTTTCTGACCGTCGTGCCGAAACAGTGGCCCTTGCGCTCACCGAATACTTCGCAGTGCCGCCGCAAAACCTGATCACGCAAGGCTACGGCGAGGCTGATCTCAAGGTGAAGGTCCTGACCAACGAGCGCGAAAACCGCCGCGCTGTCGTGCGCAACATCTCGCAGCTTTTGAACTAAGCCCAAAACCTGTCACCAGCCTGCCAATTTGTGGGCTGGTGACGCAACGGTGCACGCCCAGTGCACGCGCGGTGCACGTATAAAACACCGCAAACCTTGCGCCCACGCCGCCATTTCGCTAACTCCGCACTAACGGATTTGAGAGGCGGACCATGGACGATCTGAAAGCAAAATATCTCGACTTAATCGGCAAGGCAGACAGCTCTTCTGGGCTTGAGGATTTGCGCGTCGCGGCACTTGGTAAAAAGGGCGAGATCAGCTTGCAAATGCGCGAGCTTGGCAAGATGAGCCCCGAGGAACGCCAGACCGCTGGACCTGCGCTAAACGCCCTGAAAGACGAGATTAATTCGGCACTCGTCGCCAAAAAGGTGGCCCTTGATGACGCCGCATTGGACGAGCGCCTGCGCGGTGAGTGGCTTGATGTGACCTTGCCATCGCGCCCACGCGGCGAGGGCTCGATCCACCCGATTTCCCAAGTCACTGAGGAAGTCACCGCCATTTTCGCCGAAATGGGTTTCTCGGTTGCCGAAGGCCCGCAGATCGAATCTGATTGGTATAACTTCGACGCGCTCAACATCCCCGGCCACCACCCCGCCCGCGCCGAAATGGACACATTCTACACGCACCGCGCGGAGGGTGATAACCGCCCGCCACACGTGTTGCGCACGCACACTTCTCCTGTTCAAATCAGGGGCTTAGAGGCAAACGGCGCGCCGATCCGCATCATCTGTCCGGGTCGCGTGTACCGTGCTGACTACGACCAAACGCACACACCAATGTTCCACCAAGTCGAGGGTTTGGCCATCGACAAAGACGTCTCCATGGCCAACCTGAAATGGTGCCTCGAAGAGTTCGTGAAATCCTTCTTCGAAGTGGACGCCGTCGACCTACGCTTCCGCGCCTCGCACTTCCCGTTTACCGAACCTTCAGCCGAAGTTGATATCCGCTGCTCATGGGACAACGGCACACTGAAAATTGGCGAAGGCGACGATTGGTTGGAAATCTTGGGCAGCGGCATGGTCCACCCCAAAGTGCTGCAAGCCGCAGGCGTTGATCCATCCGTCTACCAAGGCTTCGCCTTCGGCGTCGGCATCGACCGCATCGCCATGCTGAAATACGGCATCCCAGACCTGCGCGCATTCTTCGATAGCGACCTGCGCTGGCTGCGCCACTACGGTTTCCGATCACTCGATGTGCCAACGCTGCACGGGGGGCTTTCCAAATGAAATTCACACTCTCTTGGCTGAAAGCCCATCTTGATACCACGGCGACTGTCGATGAAATCTGCGAGGCTCTGACTGATCTGGGTCTTGAGGTCGAAGGCGTTGAAAACCCAAGTGAAAAGCTGAAGGCCTTCACGCTGGGTTACGTCAAACACGCCGAAAAGCACCCCGATGCGGATAAGCTGCGGGTGTGTAAAGTCGATACTGACGAGGGCGAGTTGCAGATCATTTGCGGTGCGCCAAATGCCCGCGAGGGGATCACCGTTGTTGTCGCCAAACCGGGTGTTTACGTGCCTGGGATTGATACGACGATTGGCGTCGGCAAAATCCGTGGCATCGATAGCTATGGCATGATGGCATCTGAAAAAGAGCTGGAACTCTCTGAGGAGCATGACGGCATTATCGAGCTGCCAAGCGGCGAAGTGGGTGAGCGCTTCATCGACTGGCTGGCCAAGAATGATCCGTCCAAAGTGGACACCACAATCGAGATCGCGATCACGCCAAACCGCCCTGACGCGCTAGGTGTGCGCGGCATTGCGCGTGACTTGGCCGCCCGTGGTTTGGGCAAGCTGAAACCGCGTGACGTGGACCCAGTTGAGGCGACATTCCAATCTGATCTGACGGTCAGCATTGATGAAGATACGCTGGACGGTGCCCCTGTTTTCATGGGGCGTTTGATTAAGGGCGTGAAGAACGGACCCTCCCCAGAATGGTTGCAAGACCTGCTGCGCGCGATCGGCCTGCGTCCGATTTCGTTCCTCGTCGATGTGACCAACTACTTCACCTATGACCGCAATCGCCCGCTGCACGTTTTTGATGCCGATAAGGTCAAAGGCAACCTGCGCGTTCACCGTGCGGTTGGTGGCGAGCAGATCGTCGCCTTGGACGATAAAACCTACACGCTGCAAACGGGTCAGATGGTCATTTCCGACGACAATGGCGTGCAAAGCATTGCGGGTATCATGGGCGGCGAGGCGACTGGCTGCACCGAGGATACCGTAAATGTATTCGTGGAAAGCGCCTATTGGGACCCGATCCAGATCGCTTATGCGGGCCGCGCACTCAAGATTAACTCCGACGCCCGCTACCGTTTTGAGCGTGGCATCGACCCTGCGTTCACCGCCGAAGGCCTAGAGCATGCCGTGCGTATGATCGTTGATAACGCGGGCGGTGAAGCGTCGAAAGTTGTTGTCGCGGGCAAGGTGCCAAACGTGGCGCGTGCTTATAAGCTGGACGCAAAGCGGGTGATTTCGCTTGTTGGCATGGACATCCCAGAGAGCACACAGCGCCAGACGCTGACCGCCCTTGGCTTCCGTCTTGAGGGCGATATGGCCCATGTGCCAAGCTGGCGTCCTGACGTGCTGGGCGAGGCTGATTTGGTAGAAGAAGTGGCGCGGATTGCGTCGCTGACCAAGCTGATGGGCAAGCCTTTGCCACGTGTGGCTGGTGTGCCAAAGCCGATCCTGACGACCCTGCAATCGCGCCAACAAATGGCGAAACGCACGGTGGCGGGTTTGGGTTACAACGAATGCGTGACCTATAGCTTCATCGACCGCGAGGCGGCGGCGATGTTTGGTGGTGGCGATGATGCGACGATGTTGCAAAACCCGATCTCGGCCGATCTGTCTCATATGCGCCCCGGATTGTTGCCTGGTTTGCTGCGTGCAGCGGCCCGCAATCAGGCGCGCGGTTTTGCCGATATGGCGCTCTTTGAGGTTGGCCATGCGTTTCAAGGCGGAGAGCCCGGTGAACAGCATGTGCAGATTGCGGGTATCTTGATCGGACGCACGGGACCAAAGGATGTACATGGCACATCGCGCGGCGTTGATGTGTTTGACGCTAAGGCTGACGCCGAGGCCGTTTTGGCCGCCATTGGTGCCCCTGCGAAGGTGCAGATTTTGCGCGGTGCAGAGGGCTGGTGGCATCCGGGTCGTCACGGCAAGATTTGCCTTGGCCCGAAAAAGGTCATGGGTGTCTTTGGCGAATTGCACCCTAAGATCCTGCGCGACATGGATATCAAGGGGCCTGCGGTTGCCTTTGTTCTTTACCCGCAGGAAATACCTGAGCCAAAGAACAAGGTCACAGCGCGCACCGCTTTGATTGCTACGGACCTGCAAGCTGTTGAGCGTGACTTTGCCTTTGTGGTGGATGCCGATGTAGAAGCGCTGACGTTGGTCAATGCCGCGGCGGGGGCTGACAAGGCGCTGATCACGGAGGTACGCGTCTTTGACGAGTTCATCGGTGGCAACCTTGGGGAGGGCAAAAAATCGCTCGCGATTACGGTCCGTTTGCAGCCCACGGATGCCACGTTGAAAGACAAGGACATCGAGGCGGTTGCGGCCAGTATCGTGGCCAAAGTGACCAAGGCAACTGGCGGCGTACTGCGCGGATGATCCGCCGCGCCGCCCTTGATGACGTCAAAGGTTTGCGGGCCGCAGTGATTGCGGCCTACGCGCCCGTTGCGGAGCAGGGGATCGGGTTGCCGCCTGTCGCCGAAGGGCTGGACGCCGATATTCGCGACCACCTCGTCTGGGTCGCTGATGATCGGGGCATTATCCTTGGCGGGATCGTTTTGGCGCTCACTGACGGTCACGCGCATTTGGTGAACGTGGCTGTGCATCCTGACTTTGCGGGTAAGGGGCTTGGGCGCGAGCTGATCGACACGGCTCAGAGCGAGGCAATCGACTTGGGCTGCACCGATATGTCGCTGACAACTCACTCTGATATGACGTCCACCATTAGTTTCTATGAAAAGCTAGGATGGACCGAGACGGGGCGCGAAGACGACAAAGTGTTTATGACGACGCAATTGTTTTCGTGATGCGCGGTCTGGCCCTTGTCATCTTGATGTTGCTTGGGAGCCCCGCATTTGCGCAGCTTTGCGTCGTGCCTGTGATTGATGGGCAGCCGACGGAAGAGCCTGAAATCAGCAAGCCTTATCTGATGGCAGATAACGTTTCGGTCATCGAAGGTTATCCGCATTTGCTTATCAAACGACACCCTATCCTTAATACCATCCGCAACGGCCGATTTGAGCCGCTAGATGTCGCGTTTCCCGATTCGTTTTGGAGTAGTTATCGTGACACCTAAATATTGCCAGATGGGCGGACGATTGGTTTAGGCAACGATCGCATCATCTACGAAATGAAACCGGGCGCGGCCGAGTTCACTGCCATAGCAGCAACCGAAGGTCATCGTCGCGCATATTTCGACGAGGCCGCAGGCATTGTGCGCTACATCTACGCGAATGGCGCATTGATGGAGTTGACCTCTGATGGTGTCGTTGAGACCGCTTTGCCACAGGCGCAGCAGGGTGTTGAGAGACACAAATTCGCCCCGCGCGATGACCTGATGCCGCGCTATATTCCTGCGCTGCAAGGTCATTTTGCGATTGATGACGAGCAGTTATGGTTTTTGGGTCAGAATGCCTACGAGTGGATCAGCATTTTGCGCTTTGATCGGAACCTAACACCGGCAAGCTACAAAGTATTCTTTGATCCAACGTTACGGATGATGCACTTGCAGCTAAGTCCATATAACTACACCTACTTTGCCAGTTTTGATGCTTCTCGCGGCATCCCAGAGTTTGCATATGTTACTCATAATTATAGCGGTTCGGCACGGGTTGGCGACAGCATACTTGTTAAGCAAAGGCAGTATTATGAGTTCTGGCGATGGAAGACCAACAATCGCACCCCATATGCAAAGCTTTTGGTTTTGGGGCGGGATGGCGCAAATGACGTGCCAAATTTGCCTGAGGTGGACATTGATAGCGACGCATTGATTACACCTTTTCTGACCTTTCCAGAGCCATCACAAGAGATCGTCATGGTGCGATTGCAGCAAGGACGGATGATCTTTGACGGGGACAAGCTGATCGCTGCACCTAGCCTTGATGCGCTCCCTCGGAGCGTTTGGCCCGTGCAAATCAACGGTCAGAACTTTCTGACGAATAGCAAAGCCCTATTTCGCGTAGGCGCGGACCTGAGTGTGACGGAGATTGCCTTGCCGACGCATGATGGCTTCGAGGCGTATACATCCAAGAATTTCGGCGGAGCGTTCTTTTCCCATAGGTGGACAGGTGACTTGTTTTTCACGTCCGATTTGGTCGCCTTTGAACCTGTCAGCGTGCCGCCTGATGTCACAATCACTGAGGTAAAATCAGATCTACCCGACGCGCCTGCGACCTTGGCAGTGGGCTCTGGTGGTCTATACTTGATCCAACATTGCAAAGGGGCTGATCAATGACGTTGAGTGTTTATCTTTCTGGCGAAATTCATACCGATTGGCGTGACGAGATCATTGCGGGGGCTGCGGGACTTGATGTGGTTTTCGCGGGCCCCGTCACGGATCATGCAGCGTCTGACGATTGCGGTGTCGCGATCATGGGCACGGAGCCTGACAAGTTTTGGCACGACAATAAGGGCGCAAAGTTGAACGCAATCCGCACTCGCCACGGTATTGCGGCGGCTGATATCGTCGTGGTTCGATTTGGTGAGAAGTACAAACAATGGAACGCGGCGTTTGATGCGGGCTATGCGGCGGCCTTAGGGAAATCCGTGATTGTGATGCATGGGGCCGATCACCAACATGCGCTCAAAGAGGTCGATGCGGCAGCACTTGCCGTTGTTCAGGAACCCAAACAGGTGGTCGAAATTCTCGCATATATTCTTAACGGACAATTACCGAGTTAGTCTTTCTCTGAGGGGAATAAACGCGCATTAAAACCCGTTCATAGTCCTAGTGATCTTGTTATAAGACCATACGACGCGCAATCGGCGACAGATCGTAAATGCGCTTTTAAACTTAGGGGACTACACATGATCAACGAATTCAAAGGCTTTATCGCCAAAGGCAATGTCATGGACATGGCTGTTGGCATCATCATCGGTGCCGCATTCACTGCAATCGTCACGTCGCTTGTTGGCGACCTGATCAACCCAATCATCAGCCTTCTTATGGGTGGCGTTGATTTCGCAGGCTTGTTTGCAAACTTGGGCGGCGGTGAGTACTCAACAATTGCAGCTGCAGAAGAAGCCGGCGCAGCCGTATTCGCATATGGCCGCTTTATCATGGCGATCATCAACTTCCTTATCATCGCATTTGTTGTGTTCATGCTGGTAAAAGCAGTGAACAAGACGAAGAAGGTAGAAGAAGCTGCTCCAGAGGCGCCAAAAGGCCCAACACAGGAAGAGCTGCTTGCAGACATCCTGAAGGCTCTGAAGAAGTAATTTTCGGTACCTTAAAAGTAGAAAGGCCCGCCAGAACGGCGGGCCTTTTTGCATTATGTTTGATGTGCGTTACTTCTTCAAGGCAAGCGTGGGCGCAATCACATCGATCCCAAGTGCTTTCCCGACCGCGTAGTAGGTCAGCTCGCCTGCGTGGACGTTCAGGCCCGCGAGAAGGTGCGGATCGTCCTCGCAAGCCTGACGCCAGCCCTTGTTCGCAAGTGCCAGCATGAATGGCATCGTCGCGTTGCCGAGTGCGATTGTGGATGTCCGCGCCACGGCGCCAGGCATGTTGGCGACGCAATAGTGCATGATGCCGTCGACCTCATAGATCGGGTCTTGGTGGGTGGTTGCGCGGGATGTCTCGAAACAACCGCCTTGGTCAATCGCTACGTCAACAAGGGCGGCACCGGGTTTCAGCTCCGACAGTTGCGCGCGGCTGATCAGTTTTGGCGCAGCAGCACCGGGGATCAGAACCGCGCCGATGATCAGATCGGCTTGTTGCGCCAGTTCAATCGTGTTGCCCTCAGAGGCGTAGGAGGTTTTGAACGTGCCACCGAAAACGTCATCAAGGTAGCGTAGGCGTGGCAGGGAGCGATCAAGCACGGTGACATCCGCGCCCATGCCTGCCGCGATTTTGGCAGCATGGGTGCCGACAACACCCCCGCCGATAACCATCACTTTCGCAGGCCCAACACCCGGCACGCCGCCAAGCAAAACACCGCGTCCGCCGTTGGCCTTTTGTAGGGTCCAAGCGCCGACTTGTGGTGCCAAACGGCCAGCCACTTCAGACATTGGCGCAAGAAGTGGCAAGCCACCGTTGCGGTCGGTCACTGTCTCATATGCGATGCAGGTCGCCCCTGATGCGATCAGGTCGCGGGTCTGTTCTGGATCGGGCGCAAGGTGCAGATATGTAAAGAGGATTTGACCCTCGCGGAGCATTTTACGCTCAACAGGCTGGGGTTCTTTCACCTTCACGATCATGTCGGCGGCGGCAAAGATTTCGGCGGCTGTGCCCGCGATTTTGGCCCCTGCTGCAATGTAGTCTTCGTCGGTGAAACCAGCGCCAATGCCGCCTTGCGTTTCTACCGTCACGGTGTGACCTGCGTTCACCGCTTCGCGGGCTGCGTTAGGTGTGATCCCAACGCGGAATTCCTGTGGTTTGATCTCTTTTGGGCAACCGATGTGCATGACGTGTTTCCTCCCTGAAACGTGTTTCCCGCATTATCTGCCTGATCTGGCGCAATTTCTTGGTAAATCCACTTGGTTGTTAGTGTTAATTGTGAAAGGAACTTGCGCAAAGAGAATGTAAATTCGAAGAAAGCTGCGCCAAATGGAACTTGATAACATAGACTACCGAATCCTTGAGGTTTTGCAAAAGGCAGGACGCATGTCGAATGCGGAGCTGTCGGAGATGGTGCACCTGTCGGCGTCTGCTTGTCATCGACGTGTGCAAAGGTTGGAAAAGGACGGGTTCATTCGCGATTACGTGGCGCTTTTGAATCCACGCAAGGTTGGGCTGCCGACGACGGTGTTCGTCGAAATAACGTTGTCGGGTCAGGCGGATGAGGTGCTGGATGCCTTTGAAAAAGCTGTCGCGCGGGTACCAAATGTTTTGGAATGCCACCTGATGGCGGGGTCGGCTGATTATCTGTTAAAGGTTGTCGCTGGCGACACCGAGGATTTCGCCCGCATCCACCGCCGCCACCTCGCGACATTACCTAGTGTGGCGCAGATGCAGTCGTCATTTGCCTTGCGTACCGTGCGCCAAACAACGGCCCTGCCTGTGCGCGATTAAGGCGGGTTGCCGAGGGCAATGGTCCGTGCGACCAATCGTTAACAACTAGCGAAAGTATTGGTATGAAGCGCGGACTGCTGGCCCTAAGCATGGCCTATATTCTCTCACAATTTTATCGTGCATTTTTGCCCGTTATCGCCCCCGTTTTGGCTGCTGAAATCGGCGCGACACCTGATGATCTGGCCTATGCGTCGGGCATCTGGTTCGTTGTTTTCGCGGCGATGCAAATCGCTGTCGGGATCGGGCTTGATGCGCTCGGGCCCAAGCGGACGGCCTCGGCCCTGTTCATTTTTGGCGGGGCAGGTGGGGCGTTGCTGTTTAGCCTTGCGCAATCGCCGCTGCATGTTTCCATCGCGATGGGGCTGATCGGGATCGGCTGTTCGCCTATCTTGATGGCGGCCTATTATATCATTGCGCGGACCTATTCGGCGGCGGCCTTTGGCACGCTTGCGGGTGGCATGATCGGGTTTGGATCTATTGGGAACCTTGCAGGATCGGCCCCGATGGCGTGGTCGATTGAGGCCTTTGGCTGGCGACCAACGATGTTGGGCTTGGCTGCGGTTTCGCTTGTGGTGGGCTTGTCTCTGATTGCGGTGATCCGCGACCCCGAACGGGTTGAGACGGAGGAAAAAGGTTCTGTTCTGACCCTGCTCAAAATGCCGATCCTCTGGCCGATTTTCGCGATGATGCTGGTAAACTATGCCCCTGCGGCGGGTTTGCGCGGTCTTTGGGCGGGGCCCTATTTGGGCGACGTGTTTGGCGCGGATGTTACGGCGATTGGGCGGGCGACGTTTGTCATGGCTATCGCGATGGTCATCGGAAACTTTGCCTTTGGTCCGCTTGAGCGGTTGTTTGGCACGCGTAAATGGGTTGTGTTTTCGGGCATCGCGATTGGCGCAGTAGCCCTTGCGCTGCTTTGGGCTTTCCCTGATCGCAGTCTCTGGTTCTCGACGCTGTTATTGGCGGCGGTTGGCATTTCAGGATCGACGTTTGCGGTGATTATCGGGCACGGCAAGGCGTTCTTTCCAGCGCATTTGACAGGGCGCGGTGTGACTTTGATGAACCTGTTTGGCATTGGCGGTGCGGGCATTATGCAGTTTGCGACAGGGCCGATTTACCGCGCGGGATTGTCTGACGTGCCAAGCACGGCCTACACGGCGATCTTTGCGGTCTTCACTGTCATGACCGTTGTTGGGCTTGCGGCATATTTGTTTGCCCAAGACCGCACCGACTAAAGCTCTTTCCCTTAGGGCGCAGGCGGGGTAATAGGCGGCATTCTCATCAAGGAAGCAACAAATGGGTTATAATATCGTCGTCGTTGGTGCCACAGGTAACGTGGGCCACGAAATGCTAAACATCCTCGCCGAGCGCGCCTTTCCGATCGACAAGATCGCTGCCCTCGCCAGCCGTAAATCGCTGGGGACGGAAGTAAGCTTTGGCGAGAAAACCCTGAAAACCCAAGATCTTGACACGTTTGATTTCACGGGCTGGGATATGGCATTGTTTGCTGTTGGCTCTGAAGCCACAAAGAAATACGCGCCATTGGCTGCTAAGGCTGGCTGCGTTGTGATCGATAACTCGTCGCTTTACCGCTACGATGCAGAGATTCCTTTGATCGTGCCAGAAGTGAACCCGCAAGACGTTCACATGTACAAAAACAAAATGATTATCGCGAACCCGAACTGCTCCACGGCGCAAATGGTTGTGGCGCTTAAGCCACTGCATGACCGCGCGAAAATCAAGCGCGTTGTTGTCAGCACCTACCAAGCCGTTTCTGGCGCGGGCAAGGATGCGATGGACGAGCTTTGGGATCAGACCAAGTCGATGTACAACCCGATTGATAACAAGCCAAAGCAGGTTTTCACCAAGCAGATCGCCTTCAACGTGATCCCGCATATCGATGTGTTCATGGATAGCGGCGACACGAAAGAAGAGTGGAAGATGGTCGTTGAGACCAAGAAAATCTTGGACAAATCCGTAAAGGTTACAGCAACTTGCGTACGCGTGCCTGTGTTCGTTGGCCACTCTGAATCGATCAACATCGAGTTTGAAGAATTCCTCGACGAAGACGAAGCCCGCGATATCCTGCGTGAAGCACCAGGTATCATGGTGATCGATAAGCGCGAGAATGGCGGCTATGTGACGCCTGTTGAATGCGCCGGAGACTTTGCCACATTCATCAGCCGCATCCGTCAGGACGTGACAGTTGAGAACGGCCTGAACCTGTGGTGCGTGTCCGACAACTTGCGCAAAGGTGCGGCATTGAACGCCGTGCAGGTCGCAGAATTGTTGGGCCGTGAGTGCCTTAAGAAGGGCTAAACCCTTTCAACCGATTCTATAGTAAGGGCCCCTGCATCACGCTGGGGCCCTTATAATTTGAGTAAACCTATCCGAAAGGATAAGTAGCAAGAGTCCAATGCCCCATGTTACATCCGATTCCTGAACTGATGCTTTGCCGCCGATTCTGCGAAAAGAGGCACATCAGTTGAGCGTAAATTAGGTGGAACATATGTTAACATTTATTAAAACTTGGACGTCGCGCCGTAAGGCTGAGGCATTGATCGATAAGGCCGTTGAAGACGCGAAGATTACCCGCGAAGAAATGCGCGATTTGTTCGCAGACGTTTTGACCCAGAAGACGGCCGCGCGTCGTTAAGCCTAGAATCGCTCGGCGCGCAGGACCATTGCATCTGTCACGCTGACGACCCCGATATGCGGCTCAACCACCGCAAAGGCCGCATCCAAGAGCGTGTCTAGCCGCTCAGGTCTAATCAGACAAATCACCGCGACCATGCCAGCGCGTCCGACTTGCCCTTCGCGCGACCAGCGCCCAGAGCGGCCAGAGCCCCCCAAGACAGGCAGTACGGTGAACCCAGTCACCCCTGCCTTTTCCAATGCGGTTGTCAGTCGCTTTTCTAATGGGGCTTCGATCATGATCTCGACTCGTTTTGCGGTGTGCATGTCCATTTTAGGCTCCTGTGACCATCTGCGCGACGGTAAGATAGAGTGGAATTCCAAGCGTCAAATTGAACGGGAAGGTGATCCCCAGCGACAATGTGAGATAGACTGCAGGGTTCGCTTGGGGCAGGGCCACGCGCATGGCGGCGGGCACAGCGATATAGCTGGCAGAGGCTGCAAGCACCATCATCAAGAGAATACCGCCCGTTGAAAGCCCGATCAGCAGACCCGCAGCCAGACCAAAGCTGGCACCTATGAGCGGCATTGCAATCCCGAATGCCACGATGGGCAGGGTGACGATCCCCTTGGCAGACCGTAGCCCACGCCCTGCGATAAGCCCCATGTCGAGCAGGAACAGGCAGAGCACCCCTTTGAAGGGGCTCACGATAAAGGGCGCGATGTCGGCCAAACCCTTTTCGCCTGTGATCATGCCGATAGCAAATGCCCCAACAAGCAAGACAATGGACCCGTTGAGCATGATTTCACGCATCAAGCCCTCTTCCATTTTTCCGCCTGTACCGCTGCGCGCAACGAGCCAGAGTGCCGAAAGGATGGCGGGGGCTTCCATAGCGGCGGCGACGGCGACCATATAGCCTTCGGCGTCGATCATGCGGCCCTCAAGAACGGAGGTTGCGGCGACGAAAGTCACGATAGAAATCGAACCGTAATGTGCGGCCACAGCTGCGGCGTCGGTTCTGGAGAGGTTTGTCATCACCTTGAGTAGGGCAAAGGCAATGAGCGGCAGACCGAATGACAGGATCACGCCTGCGCCGACAGCCAACAACAGCGTCGCATCCACGCCATGTGAGGCCACGCTTGCCCCGCCTTTGAAGCCAATTGCAAAAAGCAAATAGATCGACATGCCCTTGGCCACGGCTTCTGGGATTGTCAGATCGGATCGCGCAAATGCGGCGAGCAATCCAAGCGCGAAGCTTAGGATAATCGGGGAAATCAGGTTGGCTGCAGCGAGATCAAGGATGGATGACACAGATTTTACGCCTTTTAAATAGGTAGGAATTTTTCCGCAGTTGCGTCGTAGCCCTCCAGGCTGCCGTCGCCGATATCGTTCCAGACGCCATGTAGTGTGAGTTCACCACTTTCAACAGCGTCGTTCACAAAAGGGAAGGTCATCAGGTTTTCGAGCGAGACCAACACGGCTTCTTTCTCAAGAGCCTGCTTGCGTTCTTCGTCAGTGCCTTCGGCCAAGCGCTCAAATCCGGGGCGCAGAATATCCATCCAGCGACCCACAAAGCTGCTTTTCTCATCTAGTTCTGGGGCGTGGCCAGAGCACATGTTGTAACATCCCTCAACGCCGCCGCAGCCAGAGTGACCGAGCACAACGATGTGCGAGACCTTCAAGGCGGTGACGGCATATTCAACGGCGGCAGATGTACCGTGCTGTGCGCCGTCAGGGTGGTAGGACGGCACAAGGTTCGCGATATTGCGGTGAATGAAAAACTCGCCCTGATCGGCCCCAAAGATCGCCGTCACATGCACACGGCTATCGCAGCAGGAAATCACCATTGCGCGGGGGCGTTGGCCCTCTTCTGCTAGGCGTTTGTACCACCCTTTGTTCTCGGTAAATGTCGTTGCTTTCCAACCGTGATAGCGGCTGACCAAGTAGGAAGGCAGGGGGCGGGCAGATTTCATCAATGTACTCCGTCGTGATTTCGCTTGGTTTATCATGCATTTTCACGAATTTGGAATAATTTCAATTGCATGTTTCATATTCTGAAAACCATCTGGGCCTAGAACGAATTTATGGAACACAATCAGTCACAATTCGCGGCGATGGCCGCACCCGCCCAGAGCCCCAATTCAGTCACCTATTTACGGTGCCTTGATGTCGTCAATCTGGATCCAGAGCCAATCTACGAGATTTTCGCCATGAAAGGAGAAGTCTATGCCGAGGCCATGATTTGTAAAATCCTAGAGGACATTGCGCATAAGTTGGATTCGCTTCAGATCGCGCATCGGGCGCATTTGTTTGAGGATATTTTGGGACCTGCGCGCAGAATTTCATCCATTGCATCACAGCTTGGGCTGACCGATGTGTGGTGGGGCGCTGACCATGTCGCAATCGCCGCGCAACAGAAGGATGGTGTTGCCCTAAGTGCGACTTTGGCACGTTTGGAGCGTGCCTTTGATGCGGCCGTGTCCGAGGTGTGGCGTTACCGCGAACGTTCCTGATTGGGTCATTGCACTTTATATTCTGAGGGGTAATCTTTGGCAGAAATGAACCAAGGATTTCAAATGCCTTTTACCTTTGCTGACCCGACGACACCTGCGGTTGATCTTTACTTCATAGAGACAGGATCAATTGATACATTGCCAGAGTTTGCTCAGAAATGGGCGCAGACCTATGGATTTACGGGGGCTTTGGGGCAGGTCTTAGCTGTGCCGCGTGAAGACGGTACTTTGGCCTGTGCTGCCGTTGGGTATGGCACCGCCTTGCTGCGCAAACGCGGGCGGTTTTTTGTCGGTGCGGCTGCGCGGAAATTGCCAGTTGCGACGTATAGAATTGTAAGCGACCTGCCGAGGCCCGAGTTGGAAGAGGCCGCCCTTGGTTGGCTATTGGAGACCTACCGTTTTGACCGCTATGTGAAGCCTGCAGGCGCCGTTGCATCGTTGGTCGCGCCCAAAGGGATCGACGCTAAGCGGATCGAAGTGATCGCAGCTGGCGAGGTATTGACCCGCGATCTGATCAACACGCCTGCCTCTGATATGGGACCGTTCGAGCTTGAAGAGGCATTTCGCGCTTTGGCTCATGCGCATCAGGCCGAAGTCAATGTCATCTTGGGCGATGACCTGCTGCCCGCGAATTTTCCGATGATCCATGCGGTGGGCCGTGCGTCCACGCGTGAGCCGCGTTTGCTTGATATGCGCTGGGGCACAAAGGGTCCGCTTTTGACGCTGGTGGGCAAGGGGGTTTGTTTTGATACAGGTGGCCTGAATATCAAGCCTGGGTCGAGCATGGGCCTGATGAAAAAGGATATGGGCGGGGCGGCGACGGTGCTGGGCCTTGCGCATATGATTATGGGACTTGGTCTGCCGCTCCGCTTGCGCGTGTTGGTGCCCGCGGTGGAAAATGGCATTGATGGCAATGCGTTCCGCCCGCAAGATATTTTGAAAAGCCGCAAAGGTTTGACCGTCGAGATTAACAATACCGATGCTGAGGGACGCCTTGTGTTGGCCGATGCGCTCACGCTCGCGGATGAGGATCAGCCCGCGCTGGTGATTTCCATGGCAACGCTGACGGGCGCTGCCCGTGTGGCGGTTGGCCCTGATATGTCGCCGTTTTTCACAGATGATGATGTGGCTGCGAGCGAGGTTTCACTGGCTGCGGCCCGCGTTGCTGATCCTGTCTGGCGTTTGCCGTTCCACGAGCCTTATGAGGCGATGATTGAACCTGGCATTGCCGATCTGGACAATGCGCCAAGTGGCGGTTTTGCGGGCGCGATTACTGCGGCCTTGTTTCTGCGCCGTTTTGTCGAAAGCCCTTACATGCATTTTGACATCTATGGCTGGAACCCAACCGCCGCGCCTGCACGCCCGAAAGGTGGTGTTGGCATGGGCGCGCGGGCTTTGCTGGAAGCTTTGCCAAAACTGTTGAAGCTATGAGCGACCCAAGATTAACCCCAGCGAATGGGCGTGTTGCGGCGGCTTATTTGAAGGGTCACGTTGCGGCAGACGCCTTTGTTGAGGGTGTCGGGAAAAGTGTGGCGGTGCCTGTCGTCGATCTCTGCCCTGCGCCCGATGCGATGCGAGATCGGCAGCTTTTGTTGGGTGCCGAGGTTAAGGTTTTTGAAGAGCGTGATGGCTGGGCCTTTGTGCAGGCGGTTGATGGCTATGTCGGCTATGTGCCGCTGTCTGCGCTCGGCGGTTTGGTCGTGCCTACGCATTTTGTAGCGACCCCCGCGACCCACGCCTATGCCCAAGAGACCATGAAATCCGCCGATTTAATGTATCTGTCATTCGGATCGCGGGTCCGTGTTGTGGATGAACGGCAGAAATTTTTTGAGACCACGAAAGGGTTTATCCCCAAGAAACATTTGCGACCTTTGACGCAGCCTTTCACCGATCCTGCGACTATTGCCCAGATGCATTTTGGCGTGCCCTATCTCTGGGGGGGGAATTCGATCAGTGGGATCGATTGCTCTGGTCTTGTCGCTGCATCTCTGACGGCGTGTGCCATCATCAGCCCAGCAGATAGTGATTTGCAACGCGATGGGCTTGGTGTGGGTTTGCCCGACGATGCGCCGCTTCAGCGCGGTGACCTGATGTTCTGGACGGGGCATGTGGGCATGATGGTCGATGCGGAAACGATGATCCATGCCAATGCCCATCACATGAGCACGGCTTATGAGCTCGTCGCAAATGCGACCTTACGGATCAAGGCGCAGGGCGATGGGGATGTCACCGCGCGAAAGCGTCTGATGCTTTAGTTGACGGCGCGGATCAGTTTACGCTCGAGTACCTGCAACACTTGGCGGAGTTCCGTGCCGCGTTTGAGCACCTGACCGTCCATTCCGATCACCGCATATTGCCCTTGCTTCAGCCGCAGCTTTGGTCGTTTCTCAATCCGATAAAGCGGATTTTCAGCGGTGCGGCGAAACACCGAGAACACGGCCGCTTCGCGCAGAAAAGACATGCCATAGTCACGCCATTCACCCGCAGCAACCATGCGACCGTAAAGACCCAGAATCAAATTGAGTTCGGTGCGGTGGAACGCAACCTGCTCGGGTTGTCTTGACGGAAGGGAAAGGGGGGCGTCGATGTTCATGGAAATAGACTTGCGCCGATTGCCCCTGAAATCAAGCGTTCTGAAGCGATGCGAACCGAAAATCATCTTTGAAATGTCGCGGGGGGTTCATGCAATTGACATGATTGCCTGCGAAATCAGTTTCATAGTGAGTAGGTTCTTGAGGGGGTGCTTTTATAGCCCCCGCCCAGTGCATCCCTTCAAGGCCTCCACTTTATCCCCAATTACCCGCAGCTGATCTGGTTGATCTTGCCGTCTTCTCCCACGTGGAAGTTCATGCGCGCAGGGGCGTAATCCTGCGTTGAGATCGTTCCGGGGCGGAGAATGCGCACTTGGCCAAGGATCAAAATGCGCTCAAGCGCTGTGGCATCCTGGTTCAGCAGCGTATGATAGCGTACTGCATTACACGTATCATCCATGCCCGTAGGTAGGGCGTTTTGAACGGGTTGCGGTGCGCTGGGCGCTTGCGGGGAACAGGCGGCGAGCGCCAAAAGGAGAATGAGTTTTTTCATACTCGCAGAATGCGTGAAATTTTGTTCCATTTGCAAGGTTTCAAAATTGATTTCGCTCCCCTTTGGCGCAAACGCTGGTTGAAATGGGCGGCGCAATGCGTGATCCTTGTGACAAATTGGAGAGGATTTTCAAATGATGAGAACACGTGCCGCCGTTGCCGTTGCTGCGGGTAAACCGCTTGAAATCATGGAAGTGAACTTGGAGGGGCCGCGCAAAGGCGAGGTCTTGGTCGAGATCAAGGCGACTGGCCTATGCCACACAGACGAATTCACCCGCTCTGGCGATGACCCTGAGGGCATTTTTCCTGCGATCCTTGGCCATGAGGGCGCAGGCGTTGTCATTGAGATCGGCGAAGGTGTTACCAGCCTTGAGGTCGGTGATCACGTGATCCCGCTTTACACGCCTGAGTGCCGTGAGTGCGAGTATTGCCTCAATCCCAAAACCAACCTTTGCCAGAAGATCCGCAGCACCCAAGGCGCCGGGCTTTTGCCAGATGGTTCGACCCGTTTCTCGATGCTTGATGGCACGCCCATCCATCACTACATGGGCTGCTCGACCTTTGCCAACCACACGGTTGTGCCTGAAATCGCGCTGGCCAAGGTCCGCAAAGACGCGCCGTTTGACAAGATTTGCTATATCGGTTGCGGCGTCACGACGGGCATCGGTGCTGTGATCAATACCGCCAAGGTCGAGATCGGCAGCCGCGCGATTGTCTTTGGTCTGGGCGGCATTGGCCTGAACGTGATTCAAGGGCTGCGCCTTGCAGGTGCGGATCAGATCGTTGGCGTTGATCTTAATGAGAGCAAGATCGAGATGGGCAAACGTTTTGGCATGACCGATTTCGTGAACCCGTCCAAGGTAGAGGGTGATCTGGTGGCGCATTTGGTTGCGCTGACCAAAGGCGGTGCTGACTATACATTTGATGCCACAGGCAACGTGAACGTGATGCGCACAGCACTTGAGGCCGCGCATAAGGGGTGGGGAGAGAGCATCATCATCGGCGTTGCCCCTGCAGGTGCCGAGATTTCGACGCGTCCTTTCCAGCTTGTGACAGGTCGTAGTTGGCGCGGGACTGCCTTTGGCGGGGCGTCTGGTCGTACTGATGTGCCGAAAATTGTCGATTGGTATATGGACGGGAAAATCGAGATTGATCCGATGATTACCCATAAATTGAAGCTTGAAGACATCAACCACGGCTTTGACTTGATGCACGAAGGTAAATCCATTCGTGCGGTTGTTGAGTTCTAAATCGCCCTCCATATTTGCGACTGGCCCTGCGATCTGCGGGGCCTTTTGCGTTTCAGGGCTTGCCTTATTCGCGGTGGTGACTACCTTAGAACCATTCTAATAAGTGAGCTGTGCCATGATCCCAGGACTTGCAAACCGTCGTCGTTTCCGTGACCTGTCAGAGCAAGAAATTCTCGCTCTCGCGATTTCCTCAGAAGAGGACGACGCCCGTATCTACCGCTCTTACGCGCAGATGTTGCGTGCGGAATTCCCAGCGAGTGCCTCCGTTTTTGACGGCATGGCCAAGGAGGAAGACGAGCACCGCCGCCTTCTGATCGAGCTGCACGTCAGCCGCTTTGGCGATGTGATCCCGCTGATCCGTCGCGAGCATGTGTCAGGCTTTTACGCCCGCCGCCCCGTTTGGTTGGTCGAAAACCTTGGCCTGGAGCGTATCCGAGAGGAGGCTGCCCAAATGGAGCATGACGCGGAACGGTTTTACCGTGCCGCTGCTGCCGTCACGACGGACGCTGCGACGCGCCAGTTACTGGGTGATTTGGCCGCCGCCGAGGCGGGCCATTCACAGCATGCAAGCGCGCTTGCGGCCGAGCACCTTGGTGATGACGCACGCTCAGACGAGGAAAGTGCCGCGCACCGCCAGTTCATTCTGACATGGGTGCAGCCGGGTCTTGCGGGCTTGATGGATGGGTCCGTCTCGACCCTCGCGCCTATTTTCGCGACCGCATTTGCGACACATGACACATGGACGACGTTTCTTGTGGGCTTAGCTGCTTCGGTCGGTGCGGGTATCTCGATGGGCTTCACTGAGGCCGCGTCGGATGACGGTCAAATCTCGGGTCGTGGGTCGCCCGTTAAGCGCGGGATCGCGGCGGGTGTGATGACGACGTTGGGTGGTTTGGGCCATGCTCTGCCCTACCTGATCGCTGATTTCTGGACCGCAACAAGTGTCGCCTTGGTGGTTGTGTTCATCGAGCTTTGGGCGATCGCGTGGATTCAAAACCGCTATATGCAGACACCATTTTTGCGGGCTGCGTTTCAGGTGGTTGTTGGTGGCGCCTTGGTCTTTGCGGCGGGTGTTCTGATCGGGTCTGGCTAGACCTGATAGATCATCGTCGTCGCGGATTTAAAGCCAAAGATGTGGCGCAATAGCCCCATGTTTTGGGTATGCTTTGGGACAAAACCGAACCGCTCATATAATGCGCGGGCGCGGGTGTTGGCGTCGATGACATCAAGGCGCACTTCGCCAAATCCGCGCCGGTGGGCTTCGGTAACAATCGCTTTTAGGAGCGTGGTTCCAACGCCTTGACCACGCGCGGTAGGCTCCACAAAAATACCATCCATAAGGAAGCGGGCATCCTCAGTGTCGCGCTCAAGAAGGGAAAGCAGCGCTGCCCGCCACACGGCACCAAACGGCCCGTAGGCTTGGGAAAGCTGCTCGAACGTTCCGTTCACCAAGGCACCTTCGTAAGTCTTAAATCCCGCAACGCCAAGCAGCTTGCCCTCGCGGTCATGGGCGCAAATCGCGTGTTCGGGGTCAAGAACCTTCTCAATGAACGCCATTGCTTTTGGTTCTGGATGCATCACGCGGGCAAGTTTCGGGCCGAATGCTTCCCAATAAAGTGTCGCCACTTGTTCGCGCTCATCTGGTTTGATGCCTTTACTTGTAATCATAGTTCAAAGCTTGAGTAAGGGATGAAACGGACAGGGTCGCAGTGCACAATGACCTTGGCTTCGTCGCCAAACTCGACCAGCCCCTCAGCCCAAGACAGACCCGAAACGCGCCCTGATCCCTCAGAGACGAAAGCAGTGACTTTGCCGTCCTCAATCCGCGCGCGGATGTATTCGCGGCGGCCCGCCTTCTTGGATTTGGTGAAGGCGGCGGGCAATGTGAACCCCTGCGGCTCCAACCACGCGCCACCTGCCAAAACCGACAATGAGGGCCGCGCAAATACTAACGCGCATATTAAAGCCGCGACGGGGTTCCCGGGCAAGCCAAAGACGGGTACGCCATTCCAAAGACCAAGCGCCAAAGGCCGCCCCGGTTTCATCGCGATCCGCCAAAGGGCGAAACTTCCCGTGCCTTCAAGTAGCGCGGACATATGGTCTTCGTCCCCCGCCGAGGCCCCGCCAGATGTCAGGATCACGTCGCATTTCTTTGCTGCCGCATCCAAGGTTTTCCGCAGTTCATCGCGCAGGTCAGGGGCGCATCCAAGGTCGACCACTTTGTGCCCCCAAGTCTGCACCAAACTGCGTAACATCGGGCGGTTGGCGTCGTAGATTTGATCTTCGCGGGCGGCCGTACCTGCCTGCGCTAACTCGTCTCCAGTCGATAAAATGCCAACCCGTAGCTTTTTGCGGACGGCTACTTTGCCAATGCCAGTAGCGGCAAGTGTGGCGAGATCGACGGGGCGAAGTTTGTGTCCTGCGGAGAAAATATTTTGCCCTGCAACCATATCCTCGCCCGCACGCCGCGCGTTTGCGCCTTGCTTTAACGGACCGTGAAACCGCAGTTGATCGCCGTCAATGACGACGTCTTCTTGCAGCACGACCGTATCAACGCCACTTGGTAGAGCCGCACCTGTCAGCACACGTATCGCGCGACCCTTTTCAACATAGCCATCATAAGGCTGCCCCGCAGCAGAGCGCCCATCGACAAGCGTCAACGCCTGTTCGCCCAACGCAGCGCCGCCCGCAAATCCATAGCCATCCACCGCAGAATTCGGGGTCGGTGGATGGGCACGCAGGCTTGCAATGTCGCTTGCGAGGATGCGCTTGTTTGCCTTTTTCAAGGTTACGGTCTTTGTCCCCGTTACCGCCAAAAGATTCGATTTTAAATGCGCCAGCGCTACGTCAACGGGTGTCCAATGCGCCCCTTGCGGCATCGCAAAACAGTCGTTGCGTAGGGGGGGCGTGGGGCGTTTTTCCTGTGGCACGCCAAGGATCCAACCCTCAACGGGGGCCGTCACATTGAGCAATGCGGCAAGATTGGTTTTTGCAAAATACGCCGCAGTTGTCTTCACTTGATGGGCGTCTTTGATCATGCCGTCTGGGGCGGGTCCCGCGAAAAGCGTGGGCCACACCTCAATGAGTGCGATCTGTTTCGAAGGGGCCTCGAACGGCCAGACCGAGACCGCGTCTTTGAACCGTTCCCGCAAGCGATGCAGCACAGGCAGGCCCATCAACACTTGCGACCCAACAGCACCAGCGCCCGCAAGTTGCCAGCACGTGAAGCTCCCCTTTGCGTGGTTTTCGACAGCGCGACGTTCGGGGAAATCGGTGTTGGTGCGTATGTTGCCTTTCTTGGGCAGATGCGGAATATCGCGCGCAAGTCCGTTGCCCCAAAAGGGGCCGATACCGTCAAACTTTGTATTCAGCGCACCTGCCACATCAAAGCGGTTGTTGGCCTTTGCTGCGTCTTCGATGTGGTCGTTTAGCCATGCCCACATAGCGAACGGATCGTCGGTTCCTGTGATCGCTTTGGCAAAGCCAGCGGGGTAGGCGAAGGGGAAGTCAAAGCCTGCCATGACGCGTCTTCCAGCGGCCAATTCGCGTTCGAACAGCTCAATGAGCCAAGTTTCGACCAGTATTCTATTACGAAAATAGATGGGGTCTTGCCCTGCGACACAGGCCCAAATCGCGTCTTTGACAGGCGTAGGCCCGCGATCATTTCCGCCCGACCAATCGACAATAACGATTGTATCAAATGTCATAGGCCGACCTGTGCGAGGATGAAATCGGCGATCGCAGCTGTGTGATCTAGATCGAATTTGGGTTGCTCTGCATCGACGGCGCAATCGGCAGCGATGGCCAGAATTGTCGGGTCATTTGGGGCAAGCAGCCTGCCATTAGTGGCGCTACGGTAGGTCTCGATCTTGGGGTGGCTATCGCGTTTGTAACCTTCGATCAGGACCAAATCAACGGGGTCCAGTTTGCCCAAGAGCACATCGAGCGCAGGCTCGTCCGCGCCTCGCAATTCCGACATGAGCGCCCAGCGGTTGCCTGAGGAAAGCAGGACCTGTGACGCACCTGCCGTGCGGTGGCGGTAGCTGTCTTTGCCTTCGTGATCGACGTCGAAATTGTGGTGTGCGTGTTTCACTGTTGAGACAGTAAAACCGCGCCCTGTGATCTCAGTGACGAGCCGTTCCATTAGGCCCGTTTTGCCTGTGTTCTTATAACCGACAACGCCAAATACTCTCATAATATGCCTCGTGCGGTTTCTAGGTCTTCGGGTGTGTTCACGTTGAAAAACGCGGCACTGTCTGGGAAATTGGCTGTTGCGGCGTTATGCTTTTGGGTCCACATCACGACCTTTCGCAAACCGCCATTCAACGCCTCGCGCAGGTCATCGCGCAGGCGCACGGGCCAGAGGCCAAAGGTCGGCTGCCGCCCGTCAGGTGTCGCGGCGAGGGCCAGATCAACGCCTGCGATTTCGGCAGCAAGTTGCAGTTGCGGGACAAGATCGCAGGGCAGGAATGGCGTATCAGCTGCGGCCGTGACGATGTGGCTGGCCCCTTGCGCTGCGGCCCAATCAAGACCTGCGAGCACGCCCGAAAGCGGCCCTGCAAAACCGTCAATGCTATCGGCAATGACAGGCAGGCCAAGGTCCGCAAACCGCGCCGCATCTCCGTTGGCATTGAGCGCAAGGCCAGTGACCTGCGGTTCAAGCCGATCAATCACATGGTCGAGAATGCTACGGTCTCCAAGGCGCAAAAGTCCTTTGTCGCCGCCGCCCATCCGCGTGGCCAGACCACCTGCGAGGATCACACCGAGCGGGGCACTCATGTTTCGCTGCCTTTGCGGCCAGATTTGCGGGGTTCTTCGGCGACTTTGCTGGGGTCAGCATCGCGGATCAGGCGGTCTTCACCCGCAAGGCAAACGAACCGCTGTCCGCGCATCCGACCGATCAACGTCAGGCCGACTTGTTGCGCAATCTCGACGCCCCACGCGGTAAAGCCAGAGCGGGAGGCGAGCACAGGGATGCCCATCTGCGCACATTTGATGACCATTTCAGACGTCAGGCGGCCGGTTGTGTAAAGGATTTTATCCTCGGCACTGACACCCTCGGACAACATCCAACCCGCGATTTTATCAACGGCGTTATGGCGACCCACGTCCTCCATATAGACCAGTGGACGATTGCCTTGACACAGAACCGTGCCGTGGATTGCGCCTGCGCTGAGGTAAAGCGAGGGGGTCGTGTTGATCTGGGCGGCCAGCGCATAAAGGTCCGATGTACGCACGGGGGTTGCGGGGAGCTTAACGCCTTCCAGCCCCTCCATCATATCGCCAAAGACCGTGCCAACGGCACATCCACTGGTGCGGGTTTTCTTGGCGAGCTTGTCCTCGAAGGTCGTCTTCGACGAGGTGCGCACAACAACGGTTTCCAGTTCTTCGTCGTAGTCCACGCGCAGGATATCTTCGCCGTTTTGCAACATGCCTTGGTTACGCAAAAAGCCCAAGGCGAGGTATTCGGGGTAGTCGCCAATCGTCATGGCGGTCACGATCTCTTGGGCGTTCAGGTAAATCGTCAGCGGGCGTTCTTCCACCACGTTTAGGTCGATCTGTGCGCCATTCTGATCGGTTCCCGTAACTGAGCGGGTCAAGCGCCCGCCGTCCGGATTTGGTGCGATCAGATAAGAATGGGTGGTGCCGTTAACTGACATTTGTCTTTCCTGTGTTGCGCGCCTAAAACCGATGTGAACTCATCCCAAGCTAGGCCAATCCGATGACCACTTCCACCGAGAAATCCGCCTTTTGGGCAGGTCTACGCGACGGGTTGTCGTTCAGTTTCGTCGTTGTGCCATTTGCGACGCTATTTGGTGTGGCGGCTTTGGATGCGGGGCTGACCTTGGCGCAAACAATCGGCTTTACCGTGTTGGTCATCGCAGGGGCCGCACAATTTGCAGCCGTGCAACTGATGCTCGACAATGCGGCGATTGGGTTTGTTTTGTTGGCGGCCTTGGCGGTTAACCTGCGCATGGCGATGTATTCGGCCGCTTTGGTGCCTTACCTTGGGTCCGCTCCGCTATGGCAACGTGCGCTTGTCAGCTACCTGAATTTCGACCAAAGCTATGTCGCCTCCATCGCGAAATATGAGGCCGAGCCTGACCTGCCTGTTTCGGCACGCGTTGCGTATTTTCTCGGCGTATCGAGCGCGATTGCGCCTTTGTGGATCGCGGCTTCCATTGTGGGGGCCTTGATCGGCAAGGCCATTCCTGACGCATTGGCGCTCGACTTCATCTTGCCGATTGCGTTCCTATCGCTCGTCGCACCGATGTTGCGGACCTTAGCCCATGTCGCGGCGGCCCTAGTGTCAATCGTGGTCAGCTTGTTGTTGATCGGCCTGCCATCAGGCAGTGGCCTGTTGATCGCGGCGTTCTGTGCGATGGTTGCGGGCGTTCTGGTCGAGACTTGGATGGAAAGGAAAGCGGCGTGAATTATTCAGCAGGTGAAATCTGGCTAATCATTGGCATCATGGCGGTCGGCACATTCGCTATTCGATTTTCGTTTTTGGGGCTCATTGGAGACAGGCCGATGCCGGCTTTGGTGTTGCGCCTGCTGCGCTATACGCCTGTCGCGGTTCTACCGGGCATGGTTGCGCCACTGGTGCTATGGCCTGCCGCAACGGGTGGGCAGCCTGACGCGGTGCGCATTTTGGCCGCCCTCGCTGCCGTATTGGTGGCGTATCGGTCTCAGAAAATTGTCTGGGGAATGGTCGCAGGGGCCGTCGTGTTTTACGCAGGGCTTTGGACTACTGGTCAGTTTTAAGCGCCGCGTCGATTTGGGCCGCCGCAATTGATTTATCGTCGGCATCATCTTCGCGGTAGATCGTTGTCACAACACCTGGAATTTTCGCAAAATCGTCACGAATGCGGGTTGGCGAGATCGTGCGGCGGATGTTCTCGAACCCGGGAATATCCCTAAGAACTTTGGAAACTGCCAGTGCGCAAGCTGATTTTGGCACAGCACCATTGGCCATGACCAGCTGCAACGCGCGTTCTGCGATTTCATCAGAAACAAGGATGCGCTGACCTTCTACATAGTAGGTCTGACGCGCATGGTAGCTGACGTAGAATTCCTCAACGCGGGGCGATATTCCAAAAAGAACGTCATTCCGCCCAGGAATCGTCTCATGTTTAAAGCTGCCCGCAGGGTCAAACATCACCCTTTGGCTGGCATCAATTAGCAAAGACGAATGCGCACCATTGCCTGACCACACATTGATCATAGTATAGAGTGTGATCGATTTTTGGCCAGTCCCACGATAGATTTTCGCGTTTACGACATCATCGGGCGCCCAAATTGGATCACCACCGCCGCATGCAGCTAGCGCAAGTGGTGCGCCAAGAATAAATGTGCGGCGGTGCAAAAGCTTAGCCGTTGACCAGCGCGATAAAGATCAAAAGGCAGATAATGCCGATCGACCCTTTGGTGACCATGCTGATGAAACCATTGAAGGTTTTTTCCTGAACTTTGATGTCCATTTCGCCGTGCTTGTGGTTGGCCATTGTCGTGGTCCTCTGGTTTGAAAACGGTATTGGGTGTCGCATAGACGATTCAAGTTGCCATGTCACGTGTTCTCAGATGCGTTATGTCGTCTCATCTGATGGTTCGGTACGCTCAAGGCCTTCTGCCAATTGGAACCCAATGCGGTTTGGCTCAACTTGGTCGATATTTTTAGGGTTCGCGATTAACATCACGTTAAGTTGGGTCACGTGCTGGATCAGCTGCATCTTTGCGCCCAATTCGTTGGTGCCATAATAAGTCACGATGTCAGGATCGTAATAACCTAATCCTTCGATTTTGATCACGCCTGCGCCGCCACCCGCAAGACCCATGCCGACTTCATGTTCGTTATCGAGCTGTTTTTCAAAATTTTGGATATACAAAATGATCCGCTCATAGGCCCATTGCGCAGGGCTTTTCTTGGCATTGGATTCTTTGAGGGCCTTTGGAAGCGTATCCTTGTCTGGGCATGCGCCACGGTTTTGGACATGGACTTCAGACAAGCCTGGCAGATGCGCATTTTCCATCGCATCCGCAGAGGTTTCTATGGTCGCTTGGCTTTTGATTTGGGTCATAAGGGCACCGCCGTTGTGTCTTTGATCTCTTCCATAACAAAACTAGCAGAAATATCCGAAACAGAAATCCGTGATGTCAGGCGTTTGTAAAACGTATCGTAGGCAGGCACATCGGCGACGCGGACGCGCAGCACGTAATCCAGTTCGCCCGTCATGCGGTAGGCGCCGACCACTTCAGGCATTGCGGCAAGGGCTGTCTGAAACTTTGCCATCCATGCGGCGTCATGGGCATTGGTGCGTATCAAAACCATCACCGAGAGCGGGCAGCCGACAGCGGCATGGTCAACCAATGCGACGCGACCTTTGATCACGCCTGCGGCCTCCATCATCTTGATCCGCCGCCAGCAGGCATTGCGTGACAATGCGACCTCTTCGCTGATGTCATCGACTGAAGTCGTTGCGTCGCGTTGAAGGATTCTTAATATTTTTCGGTCTATTGTATCGAGGGTGTGCTCCATAAGGGGATATTATCCCAATATATTCGATAAATACAGTGCAATTTGGGAAATTTATGCAGGCTGATTTGGCTAGTTATCTGTAACACCACCTCTCACAAGGAACCTACCGATGTCAGATATGAGCCAAACACCAACGCGCCGTAGCCCAATTGCCACATTGTTCACCGATCACCCCGCAGCGGTAAACGAGACATTCTTGCAGCACATGCGCTTTGCACTTGGCTTCTCTTTCTGGCTGGGTGTGGCATCTATGGCTGCCCTTGTTCATGCGATTATTCCAGCGCTTTGCGAAACAACTGCGAGCCGTATTCTCAAGCGTCTGCACGCAAAAATCATGGCCCGCCATTAATCATGTGCCGTATCGCCGCCTATACTAGACCTGCCATTCCACTTGAAAACATCGTTGTGCGCCCTGCGCATTCACTTTTGACCCAAAGCCAGCATGCCAACGAGGCGAAGTTGGCGGTGAACGGCGACGGATTTGGTATCGCTTGGTATGGCGACGATACCCGTCCTGGTCTTTACCGTGATGTGCTGCCATCTTGGGCCGATGGCAATTTGCTTAGTCTGTGCCGTATGATGCGCTCCAGCCAGTTTATCGCGCATGTTCGCGCGGGCACCGTGGGCGAAACCAGCCGTGCGAATTGCCATCCGTTTACCTATGATAACTGGTCGTTTTGCCATAACGGCCAGATCCCGCATTTCGCGTCGATCCGCCGTCGGATGGAGGCTGCACTCCCAGATAACCTGTTTGCGTCACGCCGTGGCACAACGGATAGCGAGATGATTTTCCTGACGCTGCTGGCCAATGGCTTGGATAACAATCCCAGCGAGGCGATGCGCACCACGCTAGACATCATCGGCCCCGCGACTGACCAAGGGCCGATTCGGCTCACAACGGTTTTCTCAAACGGGTCGTCGTTGTTTGCATTCCGCTATGCCTCAGACGGGTGTTGTCCGACGCTCTATCTTTCAGGCGTGTTGGACAATGGCGGCAGGTCATTGGCGTCAGAGCCGCTTTGCGGTGATGCGAGCAAGTGGACGACAGTGCCGACCGATTGCATTTTCGAGGTTGATGAACGGGGTGACACGCAAGCGGGCCTCATGCTCGCCGCTTAAGCCGCCCGCGCATTCATCGCCTGCATCCCGCGTTTCAGCGCGTCTATACATGTTGCGTCAAAGGCAGTGCCAATATCGCGTTCCATGATCTTGAACACCTCGTCAATCGGGATCGCGGCGCGATAGGGGCGTTCAGCAGACAGCGCGTCAAACACGTCGGCAACGGTTAAAATCCTAACCTCCAACCCGATTTGATCGCCTTTGAGCCCGTAAGGATAACCGTGTCCGTCCAGCCGTTCATGATGTGCCCCCGCAATAGGGGCAATGTCGTGAAATGCGGAAACGCGGGTCAGTATTTCCTCGCTGTGACGCGAATGGGCGCGGATTGCTTGCCACTCGTCGTCATCTAGTTTCGATGGTTTATCAAGCACTTGGTTGCTGACGGCCAGCTTGCCGAGATCATGTAATAACGCGGCCCGTCGCAACCAGCGGCGATGCGCCTGATCCAGCCCCAACTGTTCGGCAATCGTATCTGTATAAAGCGTGACGCGGGCGGAATGGTCGGCGGTAAAGGGGCTTTTGGCATCAATAACGGAGGCAAAAGCGGCGGCGATATCATCAAGGTATCCTTCGGTCACCTTCGTTGGCTTCTGCCCGGGAGGCAATGCAAAAACGATTTGATCGATGTCCGGTCTTTTCAACGTTCGCCAAAAAGCTCCATCAGCAGAAAGGGCAGCAAAGGCGGCTACCAAATCAGGGTTAAACCAAGTTCCACTGCGCGATTCGATTTCTCGCAATGCGGCAGGCGCGCCCTCGGCAGTGTGGAAAATATCCACGACCTGCGCCAATAGCGCGATATTCGCGGCCATTGGAATAGCCGTTTCTTTCAGCCCCAAGGGTTTCCCGCCGCCGTTCCAATGCTCGTCCAAGGCCCGAATACCGTCTTGCACCGCAGGGCCAAAGCGCAGTTTTGCGGCAATTTCCGCCCCGCGCTGACACCGCGTTTCCATCAGGCTTTTCGATATTTCGCCGCCGTTCTGCAAAATGTGCACGGTGGCGCGAAATCGCTCTGCCAATCCCGCTTGCAGCCCTGTTTTGGCAAAAACAAAGCGGAGCGCGGCGTTGAGGCTTCCGTCGATATACTTGAAATCCCGTTTGAAACTGATGTCATCAGTAAGATAAAGCGCACAAATCCGCGCCGCATTGCTGGAACAACCAAGGTCTTTCAGCAGCAGTGTGAAGTAGAGATCATAAAGATCACGCTCATCCATTCCCATTGCCATGCCCAGCTTTGTGCCGATCCAGCATGAGCGAATGCAATGTCCCTGCGGTTGCCCCTCGGTCATATCAAGGGCATAGGACAGCATCCCCAAAAGTTCCGCGAGTTGCATGGTCGCGGGGGGCTGTTTTGATCGCTTATGATAGTATTGGAAAGCCATGGCAGCAGTCTTACCCGCCGCTGGTTAATTTTCCTTGCTACGGGCCACAGTTTGCCAAAGGTAAGCGCCGTCCGCATCGAGCCAGCGATTCACGCGCCCCGCTTGCTGCAAATGGTTAAGGTGGGCAATCGCTTCGACCAGTGCCAGCCCGTAAGCGTCGCCTGTAATTTCACGCTTAAACACAGGCATAAAGCAGTCACCGCCGCGTCGTGGTTGTTCCAGAAACGCCTCGAGCCGCGCAAGTGCGCCGTGATGATTCTCGATCATTTGATGCAGGCGTAGGGGCAGCCCCGTAAACGGCAGCTTATGCCCGCCCAAGACAAAGTGATCGTCGCGCGCCAATGGGATAAACGCGGCACAACTTGTCAGCCATTCTGCCACAGGATCGGCGTCAGGTTCGGTCGCGTAAACACCCAGATTGGCGCTGATTGACGGCAGCAATTGATCCCCGCCGATCACCAGATTGTCGTCGCGGCTCCAGAATGTTGCATGTTCAGGGGCGTGCCCATTGCCCATCCGGATATCCCAAACGCGCCCGCCCATTATGATCGTCTCGCCGTCTTTCAGTCGGTTAAACCCAACGGGAAGCGGCGCCACGCAATCTGCAAAATTGAACGGCCGCGTATCCTTGCGGCTGTCATAAACCTGCGCGTCCATTCCGCAATGGCGGTAAAACGCGAGCGTTTCGGGGGTTGGCACATCATGCGCATCAAGCGTCAGCATTCGCGCCATCAGCCAAGCGGTGCGCGGCATGTGAAGCGTCGCACCTTGCTCCACAAACCAACCAGCCAGGCCCACATGGTCGGGGTGATGGTGGGTAATCACAACGCGGCTGACGGGCTTGCCAGCCATCGGCCCCGCCAACAAATCAGCCCAGATCGCCCGCGATTTACGGGAGTCGAACCCAGTGTCGATCACCGTCCAACTATCGCCCTCGTCGAGCGCATAAACATTCACATGATCGAGCGCCATAGGCAGCGGCAGGCGCATCCAAAGCACACCTTTGGCAACCTCTATCGCTTCCCCTGCCTCAGGCGCAGTCGCGTGGGGGTAGCGGATTCCCGCAGTCGTAGGACCCATCAGGCCAGCAAATCGTCAACAGTGATCGCCATCAGGTCGGCCCCACCTTCGCGGACATGGGCCAAAAGGCTCGCATGTTCTGGCAACAGGCGCTTGATATAGAGCGTGGCAAGGCGCAAGCGACCCGCGTCACCTGCCATAGCGGCTGCCAAATGCGCATGACCACCCAAGACCCGCGCAAAGGCACGTAGATAAGGCACGGAGCCTGCAAAGCGGTCGGTCATGTCTTGCTCAACCAGCCACTCTGTCGTCTCGCGCAGGGTTTCGGCTGCATTCCAAACCGCTTTTGCGAGCTCAGGCAGGCTGGCTTTCGCCACGTCCGCATTTGCTTCGATTTCATCAAGAATGGCAAAGGCAGCTTCGCCACCATCCATCATCTTCCGCGCCACAAGGTCCATCGCTTGGATGCCGTTGGTGCCCTCGTAAATCGCGGTCACGCGTACGTCGCGGCTAAACTGCGCAGCACCTGTTTCTTCGATAAAGCCCATGCCGCCATGCACTTGCACGCCCATGCCTGCCACGTCGATCCCAACGTCGGTCCCAAATGCCTTGCCAATCGGCGTGAGGAACGCAGCGCGGGATTTCCATGCGTCGTCACCTGTGGCCGAGGCCATATCAATCGCCACTGCATTCATCAAAGCAATGGTGCGGGCGGCAAAAACGTCCGCTTTCATGGTGGCTAGCATACGGCGCACGTCGGCGTGTTCAATAATCGCGCCAGAGCCGCCAGCCTTACCCTGCTTGCGGTCCATCGCGTAGGACAGCGCGTGTTGATACGCGCCCTCAGCCGCACCTAAACCCTGCACGCCAACACCCAAACGGGCGTTATTCATCATCGTGAACATGGCGGCCATCCCGCCATTCTCTGCGCCAACGAGCCAGCCTTTGGCACCTGAATATTCCATGACGGCGGTAGGTGATCCATGCAGGCCCATCTTATGCTCTAACGACACAACCCGCAGGTCGTTATGCTTGCCCACCGTGCCATCGTCGTTCGGCATCAATTTGGGGACCATAAAGAGGCTGATCCCTTTGGTTCCCTCAACGCCGTCGGGCAAACGCGCCAGCACGAGGTGGCAGACGTTTTCAGTAAAATCATTGTCGGCCCAACTGATGTAAATTTTTTGACCCGTGATCGCGTAGGACCCATCACCATTCGGCTCGGCCTTCGTGCGCAAGGCACCCACATCCGATCCCGCTTGTGGTTCGGTTAGGTTCATCGTGCCGCACCATTCGCCGGAAATCAGCTTTGGCAGATACAGCGCCTTGATCTCGTCAGAGGCGTGATGCTCCAGCGCTTCGATTTGGCCTTGGGACATCAGCGGGTTGAGTTGTAGCGCCAGACAGGCCGAGGACATCATCTCGTTGACCGTTGTGGTTAGGGTCATCGGCAGGCCCATACCGCCAACCTCAGGGCTGGCCGACATGCCGATCCAGCCACCTTCGGCGATGGCCTTATAGCCTTCGGCATAACCGGGGGAGGTGCGGACTTTGCCGTTTTCCAAATGCGCGGGGTGCAGGTCGCCGCTGCGATTGAGCGGGGCAAGGATAGCCTCACACATTTTCGCCGCTTCCGTCAGGATTGCGTCGGCCATATCTGGCGTGGCTTCGCTATATTTCTCGGTGGCCGTGACTTGGGTAAAGCCAACGATATTCTCCATCAAAAAGCGGTAGTCGTTTACCGGCGCGCGATATGGCATTTTGGTCTCCAATTGATGGGTCACTTGGCAAAAGGTAGTCGCACAAGTATGCAATGTAAATTCTTGCACCAAGGTACCGTAGCACAGCGGCCCTTCAACAGAAACGCCACGTCATGAGTAAAACTGAAACAGTCATTTTGAAGCCAGATACCAATGGCATAGCTCAAGCGGCTTTGGTTCTTGGGCGCGGTGGGCTTGCAGCTTTCCCAACCGAGACGGTTTATGGGCTGGGGGCTGATGCACGCAATGATACGGCAGTGGCAGGGATTTACGCAGCGAAGGGTCGGCCAAGTTTCAACCCGCTGATCGTGCATCTGGCGGATGTCGCAGCGGTGCACAGTTATTGCGAGATGAACGATGTGGCAGACCGACTGGCCGCCGCATTCTGGCCCGGCGCCTTGACGCTTGTGCTGCCATTACGGGCTGATGCAGGGATTTCAAAGCTGGTGACGGCAGGGCTTTCGACCCTTGCGGTTCGCGTGCCCGATCATGCTTTGGCGCAAAGTTTGCTTGCCGCATTTGACGGCCCCGTTGCCGCGCCCTCTGCCAACCCATCAGGGCGGATTAGCCCAACCACGGCCGCGCATGTGATCGCTGGCCTGTCAGGGGAAATCGATGCAATCGTTGATGGCGGCACCTGCACCGTTGGCGTTGAATCGACTATTGTCGATTGTAGCGGTGCCGAGCCGGTGATCTTGCGGGCAGGGGGTATTCCGGCAGAGGCCTTGGAGGCTTGCCTTGGTATGCCGCTCGCCACGCCAAGCGACCCCGCAACGCCAACGTCACCCGGACAACTGCTGTCACATTATGCGCCACAGGGTAGCGTGCGTTTAAACGCACGGCACTTTGACCGCCACGAAACAGGGTTAGGGTTTGGGGCTGTTGATGCATCCCTCAACTTGTCGCCATCGGGCGATTTGGTCGAGGCAGCGGCGAACCTATTTGCGATGCTGCACCAGCTTGACGCGATGGGGGCGACGGCGATTGCAGTCTCGCCGATCCCAGATCGGGGCTTGGGCCGCGCGATCAATGACCGCCTCAAACGGGCCGCAGCCCCCCGCGATTAAGCGAGGTTCTGGCGCTCGATATAGCTGCGTAATTCTTCGGCTTCTTGACGGGCTTCGCGCAAACCGTCCATGGCCGCGCGCAGTTCCGCTTCTGTTTGGGACAACTGGTTGGTGATCTCGGCCTCACGCTGTTGCAGATACGTGATCGCCTGATCGCGGGTCTCTTCTGCTTCGTGCAAAGCCTGCGCCATCTTGTCCAACTCGCCAATTTCGGCCTTGGTCACGCGGTTAAACCGGTTGACCAGGCAGCTGGAAAACCACCCCAATGCGAATGCAACGAACAAGATAATTGCGGTCGCGATGATAAATTCTGTTCTGTTCAAGGTCTGGTTCCGTTCTTATTCACTGGGCGTTTCTTCAACGGCTTCCAAGGTTGTCGGTTCTTCTGCTGTAGCTTCAGGTACAATCAGCTTGAATTCAATGCGGCGGTTCGCTTCGCGGCCATCTTCGGTGTCGTTCGTGGCAATTGGGTCCGCTTCGCCGTAACCCACCGCTTCAAACGTATTGACGGGGACACGGCGTACACGCAAGGCATCGAGCACGGCCGTCGCACGCTGCTGGCTCAACTGTTGGTTCATGTCTTCGCCACCTTGGCTATCGGTATAGCCCGCAATCTGGATGCGCAGGTTAGAGCATTTCTTGAGGATGTCGGCGATGTCATCGACAACAGGTTGGGTATCAACCGTGATCGATGCCGAGCCGGGATCAAACAAGATTTTACGGTCCTTGGTTACCGAGCCGATCTGTGCGACGCATTCTTCTGGTGTTGGTAGCCCTGCGATTGGGTCAAGCTCTTTGACGTAAGTAACGTCGATGTCAAATTCCGCAGACTGCCCAAGTTTTTCAATCAGCAAGCCGGTGATGTCGGCTTGGGCTGTCGGGATGCCAGTGTTGCCTTTGATGGTCACAAGATCGGGCTCAACCACAACAGACCCATTCGACAGCTTCGACAAAGCATCAATGCTGGCCAAAACACGCACTGGCCAGCCATTGGGAAGACCTTCAACAACGCGCGTTCCCATGGTCACTTTGGACTGTCCAAACTTTGCCATGGCATAGTTTTCGGCAGTAACGTTTACAAGATCGTCAGGCACGCGACCGCGAAGTTGAACGGCACCCTCTGGGCCCAATGTCGCTGAAAACTGGGGAGGTCCAACGGCACCAGCCTGTGGCGCAGTCGGAAGTTCGGCGGCCAAAGCAAAAACATCTGGAAGCGCGTTCTCAAGTTCTCCGACAACGGTATCAAACGTGACTTGATCGGTTCCTTCCAGCGCGGAGAGCGAAATGTCCGTGTCCGAAATCGTAAAGGTTCCGCCGCCCAATGCTTCAACCGCATTGATCGATTTCACGACGGCGGCTGACCATGTCCGTGATGGAACGCCCAAGGCCTGCACGCAATTGCTTTTGCCCACAAAGCCAACCGCGATCGCGGCTGCGACGATGGCGCCTTCCGCTTGGGGACTATCAGCAGCGCAGGCATCAAAACGCACGCCTTCCGCGTCTTTCGTAAAGCGGATTGTGTAGGGTGAAATGACCGGACGCGGTGCAGAAATTGTCACTCCGATACGCACCCCTTCAGGCTTGTTGCGTGCAAGAGACGTTTCAAGGCGCGACTTTTCGGCGGCACTATCCGAGATCGCATTCACGGTCACACGGTCCGCTTTTACCGAAATCTTTGAGCGCGGCAAAATTTCCAAAGCACGTAGTGCATAGTTCATCGCAGGGCGCCATGTGTCAGGCATCGGGTAGTCCGCAGTCTCCAAAAGATCGGTCACCGGTTGCCCTTTCGCGAGCGACGTAATGCGCGCGGCCAAAGCCTCGCGATCTGTCGCCGTCGGGATCAAACCAATAAGCGAAACTCCGCTGTCATTGCGCAGGATTTCGACAACAAAATCGGGGGCTGCGAAGTTTGCCGATTCGGCAACGCCCATGTTGTCGATGACGCGGCTTGCATCCACGATGCTGCCTGCGGCCGAAATCGCGCGGAAACGTGTGGCCTCTGTTGGTGCTTGCCCTTCGAGGATCACCTGAAGGCCGTCACCAAGGACAGAAGTCCAATCATAGCCCCGATCTATAAGGGTTTCGCGCACAGAAACGACGGAGCGGTCTTCAACAACAGCAACTGTTGCTTTGGCTGCAAAAACCGAGACAAGCGCCGCAAAGACGAAAACACCGATACGAAGAAAAAGGGCGGAAAGACGCATGGGCATCCGATCAACATTAACAATTCAATTCACTGAATAGGCTGGGAAAGCCTAAGGTTCAATCAAAGGAACATGGCTAAGGCAAAAAATGGCAGAGGAAGCAGCCCCGCATTGCGGTTGGACCTGAATATCCGCATTAATTTGTCGCTGTCATGAGGGTCGAATTGGGTCAATTGCCACGTCAGGTGCCAACCAAGCGCCCATGGCCCGACAAGAGCCGTCACCAAGGACAAAATCGAGCGGTCCTGACAGGCGAGGATGACAGCCAAGCCCAGCATCAAGACTGTGCCCGCCAGAAAACCAAGCAGCCACATTGGGGTTTTATCTCCAAAAAGCCTTGCCGTGGATTTGACGCCAATCAGCGCGTCATCTTCTGCATCTTGGTGTGCATAAATCGTATCGTAGAATAGGGTCCAGCTGATCCCTGCGGCGTAGATCACAACAGGCGTCCAACTCATCGTGCCGCTATGGGCTGCCCAAATCAGCAAGGCCCCCCAGTTAAACGCGACCCCAAGGAAAACCTGAGGCCACCACGTGAACCGTTTGGCAAAGGGATAGACCAGCACGGGCACAATCGCGAGAAAGCCCAAGGCGATGGCAAGGGCGGGGAAGGTGAGCAGGATTAAGAGCGAGGCACCAGCCTGCGCACACATCCAAATCACAGCACCTCGCACCGAAACTTTGCCCGATGGAATTGGCCGCGAACGTGTCCGCGCGACCTGCGCATCAATCTCGCGATCCGTGATGTCATTCCACGTACAGCCGGCGCCGCGCATCAAAAACGCGCCAATGCCTGCGCCAATCACGATCCACAGATCAAAGGCGCTCATGCTCCCATCGGCTAATATCGTCAGCGCCAGTCCCCAAAGACACGGCAGATAAAGCAGCCACGTTCCAATAGGCCTGTCTGCCCTCGACAGCCGCAAATAGGGGCGCGCGGCCGCAGGTGCTGCGGTATCAACCCAATTTCCTGCACTATCTGCGACAACACCCTCTGGCATCTGGTCCTTGGCGGTCATATGTTCGCTTTCATGGCATCTAAAGTTAGACTTTTTGTAGAGCACCCATTGGGGGGAGGGCAATCGGTTCCGTTAACGCGGGATCAGGCGCATTACCTCTTTGGCGTCATGCGTATGGCTGAGGGGACGGTTTTGTCTCTCATAAATGGCCGCGATGGCGAATGGGACGCAACCGTGGTAGACGCTGGCAAGAAAGGCGGGCTGTTGGTGTGCGATGCGCAAACCAAGCCGCTGCAAATGCCCCCCGACGTCTGGCTGATGTTCGCGCCTATCCGCAAAGAACGCACAGCGTTTATCGTCGAGAAAGCCACCGAGCTTGGTGCCGCGCGGATTATGCCCGTGCAAACCGCCTACACCAATAACGCCGACCGCATCCGCATCGATAAACTCCGCGCCCATGCGCTAGAGGCGACAGAGCAATGCGGCGGGACATATGTGCCAGAGGTGACGGACCTAGAGAAGCTCTCAAAAGTTCTGACCTCTTGGGATCCGACCCGCAAAATCATGTTCTGCGATGAAACCTTGCTGGGCGAGGCCTCTGCGCTGACCCAAACCGACGGCGGCCCTTGGGCAATTCTCATCGGTCCCGAAGGTGGATTCTCTGATAAAGAACGCGGTCAACTGCGCGCTTTGCCTTACGCGCACCCCGTCAGCCTCGGCCCCCGCATCCTGCGTGCAGACACCGCCGCCGTTGCTGCCCTCACCTTGTGGCAAAACGCGTTAGGCGATTGGTCGTGATCAGGGCTACGCCTGCTGACCGCGACGCGATTATGGCGTTTCTGATGACGCGACCGACAGTCGCGATGTTTCCGATCACCAACCTGCGCGATCATGGCATGGAAGGCGGGCATCCGAAGGCGATGCGCTTTTGGATGGCACAAGACGGCGGACAAATCACCGATGTTTTGGGTATCAGCGATAGCGGCGTCGTCTTGCCAGTATTTTCAACCAATCAGCCCCGCGACATCCGCGCAGCACTGCAAAGTTGCGATATCACAGGTATCATCGGACAAGGGGCCCCCGTGTCTGAGGTCAAAGCGGCTCTTGAGCTACCTGACGGCACGTTGAACCGCGTAGAGCCTCATTTTGAATTGGCTTTAGAGCGCTTGAAAATGCCCAACACGACAGGGCTTTCCATCGTCCCAGTCGCGGCGGTCCCGCGCGAGGAAATGATTGTCTGGCGCAGGCAATACGGCATCGATGCCCTTGATTTGGAGCCTTCGGAATCGGGTATTCAGGCCATTGACGCAGTTGATCGTATGATCGCACGCAATACACATCGGGTACTTCTGGCTGACGGCGCACCCGTTGCAGTGACAGGTTTCAACGCGATTCTCCCCGAGGCCGTCATGATCGGTGGCGTCTATACCCCTAAATATTTGCGTGGTCGGGGTTTTGCGCGGGCGGCTCTCGCCTTACATCTTGCAGAGGCCCGTAGCAAAGGCGTCAAGCGCGCCGTGCTGTCTGCGGCCAATGCCATAGCAGCCAAGACCTATACCGCTATCGGGTTCCAGCAAATCGGAGACTTTATGATCGTCCTGTACGACACGCCGCAGACCTCAAATGTCTAGCTTCATGCGCCCAGAAGCCCGCGCCGCCCTCTGGCGTTGGCGCGAGGTGCTCTATGCGGGGCTGGTTGCCGCGTTTGGCCTTTGGTGGGCGTGGGGCGGCTTGGGGATCGTGAAATGGATCGGCTTTATTCTGATCGCACTCGCCCTCATCCTCGCCATCGCAGGTATCCAGCGCGGACGGTTTCGCCAAGCAGGCAAGGGGCCGGGAATCGTGCAAGTGGCCGAACGCAGGCTTGCCTATATGGGGCCGCTTGAGGGTGGGGCGATGGATATCGCTGACCTCACGCGGCTTGACCTTGATCCATCCAGCTACCCCGCGCCAAGTTGGGTGCTGACGGGCATGGGCGGTCAAATCCTCACGATCCCGATCAACGCAGAAGGGGCTGATGCGCTTTTTGATCTGTTCGGCAGTCTTGACGGGATTGAAACAGAGGCCATGTTAGCAGTTCTGACCCGTAAACCTGATCACAAGGTCGAGGTTTGGACAAAAACACGACCCCTGCTGCATTGACACCGCCGCCCTTTGGCTGCACCGATAATCCTTATTCATTCTCAAGACGGAGCCTCCACCATGTCCATTCCACAGTCCGGCGGCGGCCCGATCGAGCGGCACGAACAACTCGCGGAACTTCTGGCGAAAGGCTGTAAGCCGAAGGAAGATTGGCGCATTGGCACCGAGCACGAGAAATTCGGTTACTGCAAAGACACCCACAAACCGCTGCCCTATGAGGGCGAGCGCTCAATTCACGCGGTCCTATCTGGCCTGCGCGACCGTTTTGGTTGGGCCCCTGTTGAAGAAGACGGCAAGCTGATTGGCCTGAACAAGGGTCTTGCCAACGTCAGCCTAGAGCCAGGTGGCGCGTTGGAATTGTCTGGCGCACCAGTAGAGACGATCCACCAGACCTGCGACGAGGTGAATGATCACCTGCGCGAAGTGAAGGCCGTTTCCGACGAAATCGGCGTTAAATTTATCGGCCTTGGTGCTGCACCTGAATGGATGCACGAGGAAATGCCGCTGATGCCAAAGGGCCGCTATAAGCTGATGAACAGCTATATGGAAAAGGTCGGCACGATGGGCACGGCGATGATGCGCCGCACCTGCACCGTGCAAGTGAACCTCGATTTCGGGTCAGAGGCCGACATGGTGCAAAAGCTGCGCGTGTCACTTGCCTTGCAGCCCGTAGCGACTGCGCTATTCGCGAACTCCCCGTTCTTTGAAGGCAAAGTTAACGGCCATAAATCGTGGCGTGCGAAAATCTGGCGGCACCTTGATGCTGACCGCACAGGCATGTTGCCGTTTGTGTTTGAGGACGGCATGGGGTTCGAGCGTTGGGTGCAATGGGTGCTCGATGTGCCGATGTATTTCGTTTACCGCGACGGCAAATACATCAACGCGCTGGGCATGTCGTTCCGCGACTTCCTCAAAGGCGAATTGCCTGCATTGCCCGGTGAAAAGCCGACGCTGTCCGATTGGGCCGATCACCTAACGACCGTCTTCCCAGAGGCACGGATCAAGCAATTCATCGAGATGCGCGGTGCGGATGGTGGCCCTTGGCGTCGTCTGTGCGCATTGCCTGCCTTCTGGGTTGGCCTGATGTACGATCAAAATTCGCTCGATGCGGCGTGGGATCTTTGCAAAAACTGGGCAGCCGAACAGCGTGATGCGCTGCGGGTCGCAGCCTCTATCGACGGGCTTCAGGCAAAGGTCGACGGGATCAACATGCATGACCTCGCCCGCGAAGTTGTGGCGATTTCAGAGGCTGGCCTGAAAGCGCGTGCGCGTGCTGGTGCGGGTGGCTTGCTTCCTGATGAAACCCACTTCCTCAATGCCGTCAAAGAAACCATCGAGACCGGCAAGACACCTGCCGACGAACTGCTCGATCGCTACAACGGCGACTGGAACGGCGATATCAGCAAGATTTACGACGAATACAGTTACTAAAAATGCCATAATTCCGCCTCCATTGTTTTCTATCTGAGAACAATGGAGGGGCCTTCATGCCGTTTTTCTTGAACCCACGCTTTGCGATGCTTTTGCTGGTGGCGATGCCATTGGCGGGCGGTGCTGTAGTGCATCCGCATGGTGCGAGCGCCTTTGTAATGGGCGCTTGGGCGGGCACGCTTTTGGTGGCGCCGCCTTTGATGATCATCATGTGGGCGTTGGGGTTGCGGACGATTGGTCAATTGCTGCGCCCATTGGCGCGTCTGCCGATCCTGATCGGCCTCACGCTCTTGATGTTCTATCTCACAGATACTGACATCGGCCTTGGCGGGCAGGTCATGGGCGGTGGCGCAGTTTTGCTCTGGCTCAAGCAGGGTCGCAAAACGGGTCAGATTTGATCGGGTGAAATGCCGTTACTTCTTGCCGATTTTACTTTCTTCGCCACGGCGTAGCCTGCCGATATTGGCCGCATGGCGCACATAAATCAGAACGGCCAAAACCGATGCCAATGCGAAAATTTGCCCATCGGTTATAAAGGCTACGACAATGGGTGCCCAACCCGCCGCCATCAACGCGGCGAGCGATGAATAACGGCTTATGGCTGCAACAACGAGCCAGATCGCACCCGCCGCGAGCCCGACAACGGGGGACAGCGCAATCATCAGCCCGAAATAAGTGGCAACCCCCTTGCCGCCTTTGAACTTGAGCCAGACAGGGAAGCAATGGCCCAAAATCGCCGCAAGCCCTGCAATTTGTGCGGCATCCTCGGTTGCGAATTTGCGCGCAAGTAGAACAATCACCGCCCCTTTGCCCGCGTCAAACAGCAGGGTCAGCGCCGCCGCCTTTTTGTTGCCCGTGCGCAAAACATTGGTGGCTCCGATGTTGCCAGAGCCGATCTCGCGTAGGTTGCCTAGCCCCATAAAGCGGGCCACGACCATGCCAAACGGGATCGACCCAAGCAGGTATCCCGCGATGGCCCAAACGAGCAAAACTGCGGTTGATGTTTGAATGAGTTGCATCAGGCTGCTCCCGTCACAAGGTTTCCGTTGACCCACGTCCCAAGGACGACACCTTCCATACGCGCACCATCAAAGGGCGTGTTCTTCGATTTGGACTGCAACGTCGCACGGTCCAATTGGAACGGCGCGTCAGGGTCGAACCACACCAGATCGGCAGGCGCACCGGCGCGCAACCTGCCCGACGGCAAGCCCAACAAACGTGACGGGTTCAACGACAAGGCCGCGAAGAGACGTGGCAGCGTAATCATCTCGGCATGGTAAAGGCGCAAGGCGGCGGGCAATATTGTTTCCAATCCAACAGCACCGGATGCGGCCTCTTCAAATGGTAGGCGCTTGCTCTCTTCGTCTTGCGGCGTGTGCATGGAGCAAATGATATCAATAAGGCCTTCGGCCACGGCTTTCACTACGGCAACGCGGTCGTCTTCAGAGCGCAGCGGCGGTTTGAGCTTATAAAACGTGCGATAATCGGCCACGTCCAACTCGTTCAGCGTCAGGTGGTGAATGCCAACTCCAGCGGTGATCTGAAATCCATTGCGCTTGGCGCGTTCAAGCGCGGGCAATGCGCGGGCGGTGGTGATTTGATCAGCGTGGTAGCGCGCACCAGTCATTTCCAGCAGGGCGATATCGCGGTCCAGCGCCATACGCTCGGCCATCGGTGATACACCCGCAAGGCCGCGCAAGGACGCAAATTTGCCCGACGTGACAGCGGCACCATCCGACAATCCGGGGTCTTGGATATGGGCGATCACCAGCGCGTCGAGCGACTTGGCGTAGGTCAGGGCGCGGCTGAACACTTTGGTATTCGTGACAACGCGGTCGCAGTCGGTAAAGGCCACGGCACCCGCATCCTTGAGAAACCCGATTTCGGTCATCTCGCGGCCCTCACGGCCTTTGGTCAAGGCAGCCATCGGCAAAACGCGCACGCAGGCATCAATCGCAGCGCGGCGGGCGACAAATTCCAACGTCTCAGGGGTATCAATCGCAGGCATGGTATCGGGGCGTGTCACGATCGTTGTGACGCCACCCGCGGCAGCAGCGCGTCCGGCAGAGCGAAAGCTTTCCTTATGCCGCTCACCGGGTTCAGAGACCTTCACGCCAATATCGACAATGCCAGGCGCAAGGCAATTGCCTGCGCAATTCACAACCAGCGCACCTTTAACTTTCGGCGCGGCCTCTTCATAGACCTGCACGATCAACCCGTCCTCAATCAGCAGCGCACCAAGGCTATCGGTTTGCGCCACGGGATCAATCAGGCGGGCGTTGATAAAGAGGGTCTGTGTCATGCGTCACCTTTTGGGGTCAGGGGGGTAGCTTGAGGTGTCATCCAGCGATCCAGATCATGATGGCAACCAGCAGGAACAAAACGACCAAAACAATCGTTGCAATCCTGCCCGACATTGCCGCGTCAGAGACGGGCTTTTTAACTGTTTGACCCAACATGCCCTTGGCGCTTTGGGTGGCAATTGATTGTGGCGCATGCATCTGCGGGGTCTCGCGCAGAGTTGTGACAAGGCGAACGTCGCTGGGCAGATTAACTGTCAGCGCGTTATCACCAAAGGCCGCTGACATCACCAAGACCACTGTACCAAAGAGCCCACGCAACTTTTCGGCATCCATCTCTGATATCGGCATTTCATAACCGTTTCGGATCAGATCGGGCAGGGTTATGTCAGACAACATACCACGGATGATTGCATCAACGTAATCGGTGTTCACCACGACATTGCCAAGTACGGCCATCATCGCGGCGTCGGTTTTCTCGGTCAGGCCTTCGGGATCGGGGCGTCGCAGTTCAAGCACATAAATCGCGCCGTGATCATTTGCGGGAATTTCGATCATGCTGTGATCTCACGCTCTGCGCGGCGTGCGCGTAGGTTTTGCGCCAGCAGGTCCATCGCGGCCATACGCACGGCCACACCCATTTCGACCTGAGTTTGAATAACGGATCGGTTGATGTCGTCGGCGATGTTGCCGTCAATCTCGACACCACGGTTCATTGGTCCCGGATGCATGACAATCGCGTCGGGTTTGGCATAGGCGAGCTTGGTCGCGTCCAGCCCGTATCGGTGAAAGTACTCGCGCTCGGACGGAATAAATCCTCCGTCCATGCGTTCCTTTTGCAGGCGAAGCATCATGACGACATCGACGTCCTTGAGCCCCTCTTCCATGCTGTCAAACACCTCGCAGCCGAACTCGTTCATACCGGTGGGCATCAAGGTGGGCGGGGCGATCAGGCGGATGCGGTTCTCCATCTTGCCCAAGAGCATGATGTTGGAGCGGGCCACGCGGGAATGTGCTATATCACCGCAAATCGCGATGGACAGGCGGTGCAAGCGGCCCTTGGCGCGGCGGATAGTGAGCGCATCGAGCAAGGCCTGCGTTGGATGCTCGTGCCGCCCGTCACCTGCGTTCAAAACGGCGCCGTTGACCTTTTGCGCCAGCAAATCTACGGCGCCAGAATGTGGGTGACGGACAACCAGCAAGTCAGGGTGCATCGCGTTTAAGGTCAACGCCGTATCAATCAGCGTCTCGCCCTTTTTGATCGAACTGGCTTGCATCGACATGTTCATCACGTCAGCACCCAGACGCATGCCCGCCAGCTCGAAACTCGCCTGCGTGCGGGTCGAGTTTTCAAAGAACATGTTGATCTGCGTCAGCCCCGCGAGCACGTCTTTGTGACGGATACCGCGCTTGTTTTCATCGGCGTATTTATCGGCCAAATCCAGCAATGTGGTGATCTCAAGAGGGTGTAGATGCTCGATCCCTAAAAGGTGTTGCGCGCGAAAGGTCATCGCTTCTCCTGCTTTTGTTTGTGCGGTTATAGAAACTGCGCGGCAGGGGGGCAAGCGCCACCTTACACATGGTGCAAATCGGCGTTAAGGTAGGGTCATGGATTCTGTGGATACATATTGGGCGGATCGTGCTGCGTTAGAGTGGCAGGTTGAGCTTGGCGCGACCGAGGCGATGCTTGACGCGCCGCTGAACCGCTATGAAGTCCCTGAAACGATTGCGAAACCTGTGGCTGTCGCCGCCAAGAGTGGCCCGCAGTCTGTCCCTGCTCCCGTCGAAGTTGACACCGCAGCCGAGGCCGTGATTGCGGCGTCTGGTGCTGCTGATCTTGACGGCTTGCGTGCCGCTTTGATGGCGTTCGAGCATTGCGACCTGAAGCGGGGCGCGCGGAAGCTGGTTTTTGCCGAAGGCGATCCTGCGGCGCGTGTGATGATTATCGGCGAGGTGCCTACCCGCGACGAGGACCGCGCAGGCAAGCCGTTTGTCGGCGATACCCGCGTTTTGCTCGACAATATGTTCAAGGCGATTGGGCTGGAAACCGAGACTAAAACCTACATGACGTCCGTCTTTCCGTGGCCCGCTGGTCTTGAGATGCCCGCCGCCAAAGATATTGCGATGATAAAGCCGTTTTTAGAGCGTCACATCGCGCTGGCGAACCCTGATGTTATTGTTCTGATGGGCAATACGCCTTGCCAGATGTTGTTGGGGCAGGGCGGTTTGACGCGGCTTCGTGGTACTTGGGCCGAGGTTTTAGGAAGGCCTGCCATGCCGATGGCGCACCCGTCCCAATTGCTGCGCAATCCGAGCCTTAAGAAAGACGCTTGGGCGGATTTGTTGGCATTAAAGGCCAAGTTGGAGAGCTAAAATGAGCAAAGAGTTTATCCCTGTTCGCATCGCGGTTTTGACCGTCAGTGATACCCGTGAACTGGCCGATGATCGGTCGGGTCAGGTGCTGGTGGACCGTATCGCGGAGGCGGGGCATACTCTGACGGATCGTAAGATTATCCGCGATGAACGTATTGAAATTGCTGATCAATTGCGCGCATGGTGCGCCGATGACGCGATTGATGTGGTGATTTCGACAGGTGGCACGGGGCTCACGGGCCGCGATGTGACGGTCGAGGCGCACCGCGATGTTTACGAGAAAGAAATTGATGCTTTTGGCACGGTTTTCACGATTGTCAGCATGCAGAAAATCGGCACGAGTGCGGTGCAAAGCCGCGCGACGGGTGGTGTGGCGAATGGCACGTATTTGTTCGCGCTGCCCGGTAGCCCGGGGGCGTGCAAGGATGCGTGGGACGAGATTTTGGTCAAGCAACTCGATTACCGCCATAAGCCCTGTAACTTCGTGGAAATCATGCCGAGGCTGGACGAACATCTGCGCCGTAAGTGACGCCTAAGGTGTTGAACAACCTTTGATATCTACGGCACGGCCATGGCTCAAAACTGTCATTCTGATCCCAGAACGGTCCACGGCAAAGGCCTTTCCATCCGCGTGGATCAGGTCGGACGTCGCGGTGATTTGCGTGGGGGTGCGGGTGACTTTTGGCTCTGACACCCAAACGAAAGGATCTGCGGTTTCAATGATGATGGATTCCGCGTTTGGGGTGGATGTCAAAGCGGCGATTGTGGTGATTTGCATGCCGCCCTCGATGGGTTTGAGGGTGCAGGTGAAAGTACCGACGCCGGCCTCTGTAGCGGTTAACGGTTGATTAAGAAGTGCGGCGGTGATCGCCGCGTCCCGTTTCCCGTTCGCAGGAATTACCGTGTCAAAGGAGAAGGTTGCGGGAATGCAGATCTCTTCGCAGATACCGATATCGATTTCGCCTTTGAGCCTGATTTCACCCGCACCGTTTGGGAAAATCTCAATCGGGACGGTCACGCTGTCGTGATAGCCGATGGAGCGCATGCCACTTTGGTCAAACACCTCTGGTGTGGGCCAGTGAAACGCGACGGAGCCGATATTTGTAGACCCACCCCATGTAACCTGCGGCGGAATGCCCGCGTCACCCGGTGCGCGCCAGTAGGTTTTCCAACCCGTCGCCATGTCGATCCGCAGGCCTGCCATGACACTACCCGACTTTGTTTGATGACCCGTTAACACGGTGAGCGTGGCTTGGGGGTCAGTTGCGTCCGCTTGGGCGGTGCTGCAAAAACTGACGAGAAGGGCGGCGAGGATTGTGTGTTTCATGACGTTAGTCATAAGGAAATTGGCGGGATTTGGAAGTCACATGGTCGCGATAAGATTGACACATCTTGGCTTGCAGATCGGTGTCGTCTGACAGATGATCGACCTATGCAACCTACTGACGCAAACCTTCTCGGCAAGCTGCTTATCGCGATGCCAGACATGGGCGATCCGCGCTTTGAACATAGCGTAATATATATCTGTGCGCACTCAAAAGAGGGCGCGATGGGGTTGATTGTGAACAAGCCTCAGTCGAAGTTGCGGTTCTCTAAGCTTTTGGAACAGCTTGATATTTCCGCGGATGGGGACGTTAAAGACGTGCGTATTCACTATGGTGGACCTGTCGAGATGGCACGGGGTTTTGTGGTGCACACCAGCGACTACCGCTCTGAAATGGGCACGCTGGATGTGGACGGACGTATCGGGATGACGGCTACGATTGACGTGCTGGAGGACATCGCTAAGGGCGACGGGCCTGCGACATCAATGCTCGCACTCGGCTATGCGGGTTGGGGTGCGGGGCAGTTGGAGGGCGAGATTATGCGCAACGGCTGGCTGACGTGTGACCCGACGGACGCTATCGTTTTTGGCCGTGCAAACGAGCATAAGTGGACGGCGGCGCTCAAGATTTTGGGCGTTGATCCGTTGATGTTATCGTCTACGGCGGGGCATGCCTGAGGGGTGTGATTTGCGTGCACTGGGTGTGCACAGGACGTGCACCGATTATACACAGTTTCGCAAAATGGAGTGTGCACAACCCGTGCACGCAGTGTGCACAGCGCGTGCACCGATTATTCTGGTTTTGTAATCGCCGTCAGCAATGCAACAGCACTTTCGGAAGCCCAATCTGCGTCGCCTTGTAGGCGTCCGATTTCCAATCCGTCGGGGCCGATTATGACGGTGACGGGGAGGCCGAGTACGCCCATGGAGCGGGCGAGGGCTTGGCGTGCGTCGGTGTTCAATGGCAGGTTGTCGACGCCGATTTCCGCGAAGAATGCTTTCATGGCGGGTACAGGGTTGCGGCCTGTCGCGATGGTGACAACCTCGAAGGTGTCGCCGCCGAGCTGGGTTTGCAGTGCTGCCAGTTGCGGCATTTCTTTGCGGCAGGGCGCGCACCATGTGGCCCAGAAATTCACGAGAATCGTTTTGCCCTGATAATCAGCGAGGGTCAGCTCTTCGCCGTCTGCCGACAGGAAGACCACATCGCTGGTTGCCTCTGGTGCCGTGTGCAGCGTCAATTTGCGCATGTCACCTTCCAGAAGCGACCCAAGATCCGCCGTTTCGGCGTGTCCGATGTTTGCAAGCAGCCCAAGGGCCGTATAAAGCAGAACTGATTTTAACTTGCGCATGAAAGCACCTTTTCAACATGACCAAGACTGCGAACACAATGTGGGGTGGCCGTTTTGCCGCCGGACCTGATGCCATCATGGAAGCGATTAACGCCTCCATCGGCTTTGACCGTCGTATGGCTGCCCAAGACATTGCAGGGTCTCGCGCACATGCCGCCATGTTGGCCGCCTGTGGTATCATTACTGATAAAGATGCCGAGGCGATTGGGGAAGGCCTGCTCACGGTATTGTCAGAGATTGAAGCAGGGGATTTCCCGTTCTCGACGGCGTTGGAAGATATTCACATGAATGTGGAAGCGCGTTTGAAGGATTTGATCGGCGAACCTGCGGGGCGTTTGCATACGGCGCGGTCGCGTAACGATCAAGTTGCTGTCGATTTCCGTCTTTGGGTGCGGGATCAGTGTGATGCGGTTGATGGGGCACTTGAGGCGTTGATGAAGTCGTTGATTGGTCAGGCGGAAGCTGGCGCCGATTGGGTGATGCCCGGATTTACCCACCTGCAAGTCGCACAGCCTGTGACGTGGGGCCATCATATGATGGCTTATGTCGAGATGTTTGCGCGGGATCGCTCGCGGTTTGCTGATGCACGTGTGCGGATGAATACATCGCCTTTGGGGGCTGCGGCCTTGGCTGGTACGTCGTTCCCGATTGATCGGCATATGACGGCAGAGGCCTTGGGTTTTGATCGACCGATGTCGAATTCGTTGGATGCAGTGGCGGACCGCGATTTTGCGTTGGAGTTTTTGGCGAGTGCCAGCATTTGTGCGATGCATCTGTCGCGTTTGGCCGAGGAATTGGTGATCTGGTCGTCGGCGCAGTTCCGCTTTGTGAAGATGTCGGACAAGTGGTCAACGGGATCGAGCATCATGCCGCAAAAGCGTAACCCAGATGCGGCGGAGTTGATCCGTGCCAAGATCGGGCGGATTTTCGGGGCAAATGTGGCGCTTATGACCGTGATGAAGGGGCTGCCGCTCACCTATTCCAAGGACATGCAGGAAGATAAAGAACAGACGTTTGATGCGGCTGACAGTCTGATGCTGGCCTTGGCTGCGATGTCGGGGATGGTCGGCGATATGCAGGCCAATGTGCCGTCGTTGGAAGCTGCTGCTGCGACTGGATTTTCCACTGCGACGGATTTGGCCGATTGGCTTGTGCGTGAATTGGGTCTGCCGTTCCGTGATGCGCATCATGTGACGGGGACGCTTGTGGCGATGGCCGAGGCGAAGGGGGCGGATTTGCCTGATTTGACTTTGGCGGAGATGACGTCAGTTCATGCAGGGATCACGGACGCCGTGTTTGGCTTGCTGGGCGTGCAGAATTCGGTGGCGTCGCGTGTCAGTTTCGGCGGCACGGCCCCCGCGCAGGTGCGTTTGCGCATCGCGGAATGGAAAGAGGTTTTGGGATGAGAGTAGTCATCACACTCGGATTGCTTGGGTTTTTGGCCGCTTGTGGCGCGGAAGGTGATCCGCTGCGCCCCACGGCCAGCCTTGGCGTCAACGTCGGATCGGGCGGCGTGTCGCAATCGGTGACCGTCGGCGCTCAAAATTCCAATTCCAGCTTTTCGGTAGGCTTTGGCGGATGATCCGCTGGGTCTATCTGCTGCTGGCGGTCTGGGGTGCGGTGCATCCGATGGCCTATTTTATGCAGTGGTTTCAGGCCGAAGGCTTTAGCATCGCGAAAATGGTTGAGGCGTGGCATGTGAATGCGGCGACCTCGGGCCTTGTTTGGGATTTGACGATTGCGGCGTTTGCGCTGACGGTTTTTATCCTGTCGGAAACCTTGGTGCGCCGTAACTGGCTTGCGCTGGCAGCGATCCCTGCCACGTTTTGCATCGGGGTCAGCTGTGGTTTGCCGCTGTATCTTTATCTGCGCAGCAAGCCCATCGTTTAATGCGATTTTCGACGCAAGAGGGTTGGGCTTTGCCGCCAATCTGATATGTCCGTTTCAGACAGCGTTTATGAGGGCAAAGCATTGGATCATTTTCTATACCGCGACGGTCAATTGTTTGCCGAGGATGTGCCCGTGGCGCAGATCGCAGCCGCCGTTGGCACCCCGTTTTATGTTTATTCCACAGCGACCCTGACGCGGCATTTCAAGCTGTTTGACGAGGCCTTGGACGGCATCCCGCATCTGGTGTGTTTCGCGATGAAGTCGTTGTCAAATCAGGCGGTTTTGACGACGCTTGCGCTTGCTGGTGCGGGCATGGATGTGGTGTCGGGCGGCGAATATTTCCGTGCGAAGGCGGCGGGTGTTGCAGGCGACAAGATTGTGTTCTCGGGCGTGGGTAAAACTGCGGACGAAATCCGCATGGCCCTGACGGGTGGCATTCGACAGTTTAACGTCGAGAGCGAGCCAGAGATGGAAGTGCTCTCGGCGGTGGCCGTCGAGTTGGGTGTCGAGGCACCGATTACGATTCGCGTGAACCCTGATGTTGATGCCAAAACCCATGCCAAGATTGCGACGGGCAAATCCGAGAATAAGTTCGGGATTCCGATTAGCCGTGCGCGTGCGGTTTATAAGCTGGCGGCTTCGCTTCCGAACCTGAAAATTGTCGGCATTGATGTGCATATCGGCAGCCAGTTGGTGGACCTTGCGCCGTTTGAGGCGGCTTATGCCAAGGTGGCGGATTTGGTTGAGGTGCTGCGCGCCGATGGTCACGAGATTATCCGCCTTGATTTGGGTGGTGGTTTGGGGATTCCTTATGCGCGTGATAACGCTGCTCCGCCTGTGCCGCTGGAATATGGCGCGATGATCAAGCGCACGCTGAGCCATCTGGATTGCGAAATCGAGATTGAACCGGGGCGTCTGATTTCGGGAAATGCGGGCCTGATGGTGTCAAAGGTGATCTACGTCAAAGAGGGCGAAGACCGTCAGTTTCTGATCATTGACGGCGCGATGAACGATCTTATTCGTCCTGCGATGTATGACGCGCACCATGACATTGTCCCTGTGATCGAGCCTGAAGTGGCCCATATGCCCGCAAAATACGATATTGTCGGGCCAGTTTGCGAAAGTGGCGATACTTTTGCCAAGGGCCGCGAGCTGCCCGTTTGTGTGGCGGGTGATCTGGTCGCGTTCCGCTCTGCGGGGGCTTACGGCGCGGTGATGAGTTCGGAATATAACTCGCGACCGTTGATCCCAGAGGTGCTTGTTCACGGTGATCAATTTGCAGTTATCCGCGCACGCCCTACCTATGAAGAGATGATTGCACGAGATACGATACCTGCGTGGTTAGAGTGATCGCAAACATGGGAGAGGCCATCTGACGACCCCGACCAACCAGCTGCGCCATTTGAAATGGCCTGTGCGCGCCACCCGTTTGGGGATGGTGGCCGAAAGGCTTGTCCGCGCGTTCTGGCCGCTTTGGACGGTTGTCTTGCTAGCGCTGGCGCCCTTGATGTTCGGCTGGCAGGATTGGCTGCCGCTTGAGGCGTTTTGGACGCTGGTCGTCGTGTTTGGTTTGGCGTTTGCCACCGCCCTATTGTGGGGCGCGCGGCGGTTTAAGATGCCGCTGGAGGCCGAGGCAATTGCCCGCGTTGATGCCGCCATGCCCGGACGCCCCATTGCTGCGATGGCCGATGCGCAAGCGATTGGGCGCGGTGATCCTGCGTCCGAGGCGGTTTGGAAAGCCCACGTTGCCCGTATGGAGGCCCGCAGTCGTGAGGCGAAAGCGATTGAGCCTGACTTGCGGATTGCGGATCGTGATCCATATGGCTTGCGGTTCATGGCGCTGTTGTTCTTCGTCACGGCTTTGATGTTTGGCTCGCTCTTGCGGGTGGGCAAGGTGGGTGATGTGGCCTCTGGAGGTCAGGTTCTCGCGACAGGGCCAACGTGGGAGGCTTGGGTCGAACCGCCTGCTTATACGGGCAAGCCCGCGCTTTACCTCAATGACATTCCGCAAGGTGGCCTGAGCGTGCCTGTAGGCAGCAAAATAACGCTTCGCCTTTACGGCGAAGTTGGTGCGCTGACCGTGGCCGAGACGATTTCGGGTCGCACAGAGGATTTGGGTGCGGCATCAGATTCGCAGCAAACGTTTTTGGCCAAGACATCGGGCCAGTTGGCGATTGATGGCGAAAATGGTGCGACTTGGGCTGTAACCGTGGTTGCCGATGAGGCCCCGTTTGTTGAGTTGACGGGCCCTGTTGAGGCGGATGCGGAGGGCGAGATGTCGCAACCGTTTGTGGCCCAAGATGATTACGGTGTTGAAAGCGGCACGGCTACTCTTGCGCTTGATCTGGCGGCTGTGGATCGCCGTCACGGTTTGGCCGTTGATCCCGATCTGATGGAGCCGCTGGTCCTTGATTTGCCAATGCCGTTCAACGGGGACCGTGCGGATTTCGAGGCGTTTTTGGTCGAGAACCTATCGACGCATCCGCTGGCGAATATGCCTGTAACGCTGGCGTTGCAGGTGGTTGATGCGGCGGGTCAGGTGGGGCAGAGCCCTGCCGAGCCGCTTGTTTTGCCGGGTCGTCGATTTTTCCAACCTTTTGCGAAGGCGATCATCGAGCAGCGCCGCGATATTATGTGGAGCCGTACCAATGCGCCACGCGCAGCCCAGATCATGCGCGCGATCTCGCACCGTCCAGAGGGTCTGTTTTCCAATGAGGTCACGTATCTGCGGATGCGGGCTATTATTCGGCGGTTGGAAACGTTTAAGGCCGCGCAAGATGGTTTGACTGCCGAGGGGCAGGCCGAGATTGTGCAGGCGCTTTGGGATCTTGCGATCCAGTTGGAAGACGGCACTTTGGCCGATGCCCGCGAACGTCTGCGCCGTGCGCAGGAACGTTTGGCAGAGGCGATGCGCGATGGGGCGTCTAAGGCCGAGATTGAAGAGCTGATGCAGGAACTGCGTGCCGCGACAGATGATTACATGCACTTGCTGGCCGATCAGATGGAGCCTTCTGATGGCACTGATCAGGCGGATAATTCGCAAGATACCAATGAGATCGGGCAGGATGAAATTCAGGCCCTGATGGACCGTATTCAAGAGCTGATGGAAGAAGGACGCATGGCGGAGGCCGCCGAGTTGATGGATCAACTCAACGCGCTGATGGAGAACCTGCGGATGACCCAAGGCGACGGGTCGGGTGACGGTCCGAAAACGCCTGGTCAGCAATCGATGGAAGATTTGGCCGAAACGCTTAAAGAGCAAGAGCAATTGTCAGACGATGCGTTTGGCGAATTGCAAGACCGCGCGAACGCGCAGCAGGGCCAGCAGCCGCAAAGTGGCAATCAACAGGGCGGCGACCAACAGGGTCAGCAAGGCGGCGACCAGCAGGGCCAAGACGGCGGTGACGCAGAACAAGGCGGGCAGCAAGGTCAAGGCCAAGGCGTTGGCGAGGATGGTACCTCTGGTCAGCAAGGCGATGGCGGCACGGGCGGCGAAGGCTCATTGGCCGAACGCCAGCAAGCATTGCGCGATGAATTACAGCGCCAACGCGACGCTTTGCCATCGCTTGAGGGCGAGGCGGGTGATGCGGCTGGCCAAGCGTTGGAGCGTGCGGAGGGCGCGATGGACGGCGCGGAACAAGCGTTGAAAGACGGCAATTTGGCCGAGGCTATTGACCGCCAAGCAGAGGCGATGGATGCGCTGCGCGGCGGGATGCGCGCGCTGAACGAGGCCTTGGCGCAGAACAATACCGCCGAACCCGGTCAAGGTGCGGAACGCGGAGAAGCGACAGGTCGTGTTGAACCCACACGCCGCGACCCTTTGGGGCGCGAGTTGGGGAATACGGGCCAGTTTGGCACTGACGATAACCTGCTTCGGGGCGAAGACGTGTACCGTCGTGCCGAAGAGCTACTGGGTGAAATCCGTCGCCGTTCAGCCGAACAAGCCCGCCCTGAGGTCGAGCGCAATTACCTGCGCCGCTTGCTGGATCAGTTCTAAGTCGGATCGCCTAGCGTGATTTTGTACTCGCGCGGAATGCCCGTGGTGATCTCGGCCCATGGGGAGGCTTTGGTGCGGGTTTGGTGGGCGTCAAAGGCGGCTTGATTGGTGAACACCTCAGAGACGAGGAACCGACCTGAAACCCTATCGCATGGCACCACCTCAAAAGAGATGCAGCCCGCTTCGGCATGGGTGGCCACGATATGCGCGGGCAGGGCTGCGGCGACGTCAGCTAGCCTGTCGGCTGGCACGTCGATGTGCCCTTTGAGGGAAAATTTCTGCATCAAATTGCCAGTTATTGATCGACGTTTGGCATCGCTGACGCGTCGGTTGTCACCTCTGGCGCTGGTTCCACGACTGCGGCGGCTTCTGCCTGCGCGGCATCCTCTGCATTCAGGGACTTAAGAAAATCGCGCAATTTGCTATCAATCCAGAGGCGCCCTTTGTCGACGGTTGTAACATAACCGTTCAGCGGTGCCGCAGCGGCAGGGGCCTTGGCGCTGATTTGCGGTGCAAAGATATAGAGAGCTGCGAGCGTGGCCAAAATGAGGAGAACCGACAAAAATCCAGTGCGAAAGCCACGGCGCTGTATGGCTTGAAAGACCTCGGGCTCGGCGTAACCTGTTCCGCGTTCTGCGTCGGACCGCAGGCTGGAATTGATCTCTTCGATGTCGGGCAAAAGTTCACGGCGCGATGATGCGACGGTTTCGGCAACTACCGCGGCGATTGGGTCTTCGCCTTTGAGTTTCGCCATCCGCACTCGTGTTTCGCGAGAGCGCTGGTCTTGAACGGGTGCGACGCTATCAAGCCCTAGATCGGCTTGGTCATCGATTGCCGAATCGGCCTCGGCGCGACGGGCTGCTGCCTCGCGGGCGGCCTCTTCGCGCAGGATATCAGCGATAGACGGGTCTAGCTCTTGCCGCTTTGGCGGCATTTTGGCGGCTGGGGCGGGTTTCTGCGCGTAGACTTCGGCCCCCCAAAGCGCGTCATCATCGTCCTTGTCGCCGTCCAGCTCTATGGATGGTGCAGCAACCTCTTCAGAGAATTCATCTTCTTCATCGGACGCACCGCGATCCTCAAACCAAGTATGCGCACAATTCGAGCACTGCACATCGCGGCCATCCTCGGGGATGACATCGTCAGCAACTTCGTATTGTGCTCCACAATTTGGACAGATTAACCGCATGTTATTTCCTTTTCGCCCGTCTTAACCGCATATAAGCGTAGGATCATTAACCATTATTTACCCTTTGGGCAAAGAAAGGCAAAGGTAATGCTACTGTTTACAGAGTAGAAACATTGTAACCTGTTGCAAATTTGGGCAAAACAGATCCAATAGCGCAAAGGATAGTCCTCGTGATCGATCTCGACAATGTAGCCTATAGTTATGGTGGCGCTGAGCTTTTCAGCCAAGTGAGGCTTAGTCTTGCTGCTGGCTCCTTTCATTTTCTAACCGGCCCATCAGGCGCGGGCAAAACGACGTTGCTGAAATTATGCTACGGCGAATTGCAAGCCACGAGCGGGCAGGTCCGCTTGTTTGGTGAAGATGCCGCGATGATGGACCGCGATGCGGTCGCCATGTCGCGCCGCAGGATCGGGGTTGTGCACCAAGATTGCCAATTTCTGGATCATTTGCCGCTGACCGAAAACATTGCTTTGCCGCTGACTGTTTCGGGCCGCGAGGCTGATGCGGAAGCGAATTTGGGTGATTTGCTTGGCTGGGTTGGGCTGCGCAATCAAGCGGCGCAATTCCCGCCGCAGCTATCGGGTGGTGAGCGTCAACGTGCCGCCTTGGCCCGTGCCGTGATCATGTCGCCTCATGTGATTATCGCCGACGAGCCAACTGGGAACGTCGATTGGGAAATGTCGCAGCGGTTGCTGACGCTTTTGGTCGAGCTGAACCGCATGGGCAAAACGGTGTTGATCGCGACCCATGACATGAACCTGATCCGTGCTGCAAAATCTCAGGTGACGACACGTGTGCTGCGTCTAAAGGATCGCCGATTGATGCAGGCGGGGGGCGAGCTATGAAGTTTGATATTTCGCGTGTGGTTGAATTGATTGCGGGTGATCCGCAGGCGGATCGTGCCGTTCCCCCCACTGGATTTACCGCCCGTTTGACGTTGTTCACGGCGGGTGCGATGGCGTTTCTGGCGGTGTTCGCGATGGCCCTATCGTTCGCGACAGGTCGTTTGGCGGATCGATGGTCGTCGGAATTGGCGCGGACGTCGACGTTGCGCATTTCGGCCCCAGCAGACCAAGCGGATGCGCAGGTGCGGGCCGCTTTGGCCGTACTGGAAACCACACCGGGTGTGGCTGCGGCGCGGGCTCTGACGCCTGATGAACAGCGGGCCTTGCTAGAGCCATGGTTTGGCCCTGACCTGCCTGTGGAAGACCTGCCTATCCCGCAACTGATTGAAATCATTGAAGATGGAACGGGTTATGATCCAACGGGCCTGCGTGCGCGGTTGCAAGCAGAGGTGCCTGCGGCGGTGCTTGATGACCATACCCGCTGGCGGGAGCCGTTGATTGCAGCCGCGAACCGTTTACGGTCGCTTGGCTTGGTCGCGATCGTGTTGATCGGGGCCTCAACTGGCGCGATGATTACGCTGGCGGCCCAAGCGGCCTTGGCTGCAAACGCCCAAGTGATCCGTGTGATGCGCCTTGTTGGTGCGCGTGATATCTATATTGCTCGCGCCTTTGTGCGGCGGTTCACGTTGCGTGCCTTGGCGGGTGCTGCGATTGGTACATTTGCGGGCATGTTTGCGGTTTGGCTGCTGCCCTCGGCAGATGTTGCTGGTGGGTTCCTGACGGGACTTGGCTTTCAGGGCGTGAATTGGCTTTGGCCGCTTGTCATTCCGCCATTGGCGGCAGTGGTGGCATTCTTTGCAACACGGGCCGCAGCCCTGCGCACCTTGAGGGAACAATCATGAGCTACGCTATTCAATGGATCAGGTCGCTGCTTTTCAACATCCAGATGTATATCATGCTGTTTGTGGTGGGTATCCTGTGGGCGCCTTGGGCGATTTTGTCGCCGCATGGGGCGATTTCGGGCTGTCACGCCTATTGCCGCTGGGTCGAGTTTTCCGCGAAATGGATCATTGGATTGCGCTTTGAAACGCGCGGCGAGCCGCCAACCTATGAGGCACTGGTCGCGGCAAAACACCAGTCGTTCCTTGACGTTTTGATGATTTATAACGCGATGCCGCGTGGCAAGTTTATCTTCAAAGACATCCTGAAATACGCGCCTGTTGTGGGTCAGTTCGGCCTTCGCATTGGATGCATTCCCGTAAAGCGCGGCAATCGCGGTGCGGCGATTAGGCAGATGTTGGCGGATGTGAAATCTGGCAAAGCTCTTCCGGGACAGTTGATTATTTACAGCCAAGGCACGCGGATCGCTGTTGGCGTCAAAGCACCTTATAAGATCGGTATTGGCGCGCTGTATAAGGATATGAATCAGCCTTGTGTGCCTGTCGCGACCAATGCGGGGGTCTTTTGGCCCAAGCGTGGTGTCTACCGCAAGCAAGGCGTCGCGATTGTGGATTTCTTGCCCGCTATTCAACCGGGGATGCCTGTGCCTGAGTTTATGAAAAAGCTCGAAGATGATGTCGAGGCGCGGTCTGATGCGCTGGCGGCGGAAGCTGGATTTATTGCCAAAGATTAACGATATCAGTGAATTAGAGGCGATTTATGGGGTGCCGGCAAAGGCGTCTTTGATCAAGGTGCGTGACTTTGTGACGCCGCTGCATGCCACGTGGATCGCCGCATCGCGCCTGTGTATCCTGTCGACGATTGGCCCCGAGGGCACGGATGCCAGCCCGCGTGGGGATGATGGACCTGCGGCGCGGCTGGCGGACCCTCGGACCCTGCTGATCCCTGACTGGCGCGGCAATAACCGCATGGATAGCCTACGCAATATCGTCCGCGACGGGCGTGTAAGTTTGCTATTTTTGGTGCAGGGCGCGAATATTTGTGTGCGGATCAATGGATTGGCTGAGGTGCGTCTGGATGATGATTTGCTGGATCAGTTTGACGACAAGGGCCGTAAGCCGCGTTCTGTCATCGTGGTGAGCGTGGCCGAAGTTTACAGCCAATGCGCGCGTGCTTTGATGCGTGCGGGCACTTGGAGTGGCGAAGACCATAGTGCGGGGCTGCCGACTGTGGGCGATTTTCTGAACGAGGCTGAGGCGGATTTTGATGGCGCGGCCTATGATGCCGCTTGGGGCGACCGCGCCGAAAAGACGATGTGGTAAGCGTGCACTGGGCGTGCACCGCACGTGCACCGAAGTGATGCTTAGGCAGCGAGGCCCTTAGACCCCAAAGCGAGATATTTCGCGCGGCGAGCCTTGCGGATCGCGTCAGGCTTTTTGCCGTCGAAGGTCGCGAGTTGTTTGATCAGCGCATCGCCAACGGATTTGATGGCTGCGGCTTTGTCGCGCTGTGCGCCACCGCGTGGTTCCGGGATTACGACGTCGCAGACTCCGAGTTCTTTCAAATTCTGGGCGGTCAGGCGCAGGGCCTCTGCCGCTTCGCGCATTTTGCCGCCGTCTTTCCATAGGATCGAGGCGCAGCCTTCGGGGCTGATCACGGAGTAGACGGAGTGCTCTAACATCACGACACTATTGGCCGATGCGAAGGCCACGGCACCGCCAGAGCCACCTTCGCCGATGATCACGGAGACGAGGGGCACGCCAATCTCTAAACATTTCTCGGTGGAGCGCGCGATGGCCTCTGATTGGCCGCGCTCTTCGGCCCCTTTGCCCGGATATGCGCCGGGAGTGTCGACGAGGGTGATCACAGGCAGGCCAAAGCGGTTGGCCAGTTCCATCAGGCGGATCGCCTTGCGGTAACCTTCGGGGCGGGCCATGCCGAAATTGCGCTCGATACGGGATTTGGTGTCGTTGCCTTTTTCGTGGCCGATGACCATCACAGGACGCCCATCAAGCCGCGCAATGCCGCCCATGACAGCGTGGTCGTCGGCAAAGTTACGGTCGCCAGCCAACGGTGTGTATTCGGTGAACAGCGCCTCGATATAGTCTTGGCAGTGTGGGCGATCTGGGTGACGCGCGATCTGGCATTTGCGCCAAGGTGTCAGGTCTTTGTAAAGCTTGTCGAGCAGATCGACGGCCTTTTTATCAAGCGCGAGCGCCTCTTTTTCGATGTCCATATCTTCGTTGTCGCGGGCCATGGCACGCAGTTCTTCCGCTTTGCCTTCGATTTCGGCCAGTGGTTTTTCAAACTCAAGATATTGGATCATGGGAGCGCCTCTATTTTTGTTGTCATAGATATAATGGGCGCTGGCCTGCGACGCAACGTTATAAGGGACGTGCGTCGCAGGCGGTTTTTTGAGTATTTGGAAAAAAGCGAGGCGGCTTAGCCTGCGATGAGTTCCGATTGTTTGACGATGACTTCGGCCTGTTTGATGGAGGCGATGTCGACGAGGCGGCCATTGTAGACGGTGGCACCTTCGCCTTTTGCTGTGGCCTGAGCCATGGCGGCGAGAATTTCGCGGGCTTCGGCGACGGCTTCTTCGGAGGGGGTGAAGACCTCGTTGGCGAGGCCGATTTGTTTGGGGTGGATCGCCCATTTGCCGACCATGCCGAGGGTTGCGGAACGGCGGGCTTGGGCGCGGTAGCCTTCGTCGTCGGAGAAGTCACCGAACGGGCCGTCGACGGGCAGGATGCCGTGGGTGCGGCAAGCGCTTACAATTGCCGTTTGCGCCCAGTGCCATGGGTCGGAGTAGTGCCGTGTCTCGCCGTGCAGCATGTAGTAGTTTTCTTGTGTGCCACCGATACCCGTTGTTTGCATGCCCATGGAGGCCGCGAAGTCAGCGGCACCCAGCGACATGGCGACCATACGGGGGGAGGCGGCTGCGATTTCATTCACGTTTACGAGGCCAGCCGCGGATTCAATGATGACCTCGAAGTTGATCGGCGTGGTGCGGCCCTTGGCGCGTTCAATCGCGGTGACGAGCGCGTCGACGGCGTAGATGTCGGCAGCGCAGCCGACCTTGGGGATCATGATCTGGTCGAGGCGGTCGCCTGTTTGTTCCAGAAGGTCCACGACGTCGCGGTACCAGTAAGGCGTGTCGAGCGAGTTGATCCGTACCGAGAGCGTTTTGGTGTTCCAGTCGATGGTATTCACCGCTTCGATCACGTTGGCGCGCGCGGAATCTTTGTCTGATTGGGACACGCTGTCTTCGAGATCAAGGTTGATCACGTCTGCCGCACTTGCCGCCATTTTCGCGAAGAGTTTCACGTTGGAACCGGGGCCGAAGAGTTGGCAGCGGTTCGGGCGGGCTGGGGGTGTGGGTTGCAGACGGAATGACATGGTGGCGCACCTTTATTTCGATTTTATCGCAACAAGAGTTATAATGTTGCGCGACGGATCGCAAGGCGCATTTTGCAGGTGCAGCAATTTCGGCGCGGAGTGTCCCCCGCGCCGATGTGTTTAGATGCCAGCGGCGACGATGGCCGCAGCCAAGATCGGCACGGTTTTCGCATTCAGACCCGCGATGTTCATGCGGCTGTCGCTGACCATATAGATGCCGTGATCGGCGCGCAGTTTTTCGACCCGTTCGGGTGTCGTCCCAAGCTGGCTAAACATCCCACGGTGATCGGCGAGGAAGTCAAAGCGGTCAGAATTGGTCAGGCGACGCAGCTCGTCGGCGAGCATTTTGCGCAGGCCAAGCATGCCGTTGCGGGTTTCCTCAAGCTCGGCTTCCCAATCGGCGCGCAGATCTGGATCGTTGAGGATCGTCGTCACAACCCGTGCGCCGTGGTCGGGCGGGAAGGAGTAGTTTTGACGGTTCAGGAAGTTGAGGTTTTGCTGCACGAGCGGCGTGTCGGCAGCGTCTTTGCCGATGGCCATGAAGATGCCTGTGCGCTCGCGGTAGATGCCGAAGTTCTTGGAGCAAGAGCCCGCGATCAGGACGGTATCAAAGGCAGCGGTGATCTTGCGGGTTGCGGCGGCGTCTTCTGCGAGCCCGTCGCCAAAGCCTTGGTAGGCGATGTCGATGAAGGGCATGGCGGTCTTTTCTTGCATGCGTTTGATCACGCCGTCCCACTGTGGCAGCGTCAGGTTCGCGCCTGTTGGGTTGTGGCAGCAGCCGTGCAGCAGCACGATGTCACCGGGGAGCATCGCGCCGAGGTCTGTGAGCATGCCGACGTAATCGACGCCGCGAGTTTCCTTGTCGAAGTAGCGGTAGGTTTTTGATTTTAGCCCGAGATATTTGATGATCGACGGGTGGTTTGGCCATGTTGGATCGGACAGCCAAATGGTGGCCTCTGGGGCTGCCATTTTGATCAGTTCGAGGGCTTGGCGGATCGCACCTGTGCCGCCCGGAGTGGCGACGGCGGCGATGCGGTCGCGCGGGATGGTGTCGCCAAGGATGAGGCCAATCATCGCGTCAGAGAACGCAGGGTCGCCCGCGAGGCCGACGTAAGCTTTGGTCGTTTGCTCTTTTTGCAGACGCTTCTCGGCCTCTTTTACCGCGCGCATGACGGGTGTGTTGCCTGACGCGTCCTTGTAGACGCCAACGCCGAGGTCGACTTTGGTGTCGCGCGGGTCTTCGCGGTAGGCTGCCATAAGGGCGAGGATTTTATCGGCAGGTTGGGCTTTGAGATTATGCAGCATTAGGCGGCTCCGGTTGCGATTGGAAGGTCGGCGTACATGCCCCATTCGGACCATGAGCCGTCGTAAAGTGCGTGGTCGGTTTTGCCGATCCGCTCGAGTGCGAGGCAAAGGATTGCGGCGGTCACGCCAGACCCGCAAGAGGTGATCACGGGCTTGGAAAGGTCCGCGCCCGCGGTGTCCATCACGGCGTGGATTTCGGCCTTGGTTTTCATGGTGCCGTCTGCGTTGATCAGATCGCCAAAGAACACGTTGCGCGATGATGGGATGTGACCCGAGCGCAGGCCCTCACGGGGTTCGGGTGCTTCGCCCTTGAAGCGGGCCGCACCGCGTGCGTCAAGGATGGTGTGATCGCCCAGCTTTGCCGCGCGGGCCACTTGGGTCACGTCGCGCACCATCTGATTTTGACGGCTGACGGTCATGTGGCGGTCGCGCACAACGGGGGGCATATCAGAGAGGGCGCGGCCTTCGGCCTTCCACTTTGGCAGGCCACCGTCGAGCACGGCGATGTCCATTTTACCCATCAAGCGGAAGAGCCACCAAACGCGGGCTGCAGAAAACAGGCCCGCACCATCGTAGACCACAACCTGGTGACCGTCGCCGATGCCCATGGCCCGCATACGCGACATGAACTTCTCAACGGGCGGTGCCATGTGGGGCAGTTCGGAGCGGTGATCGGAGATATCGTCGATGTCAAAGAAGCGTGCACCGGGAATATGTTCGGCGGCGTATTCAGCGGCAGGAACCCTGTTTTCGGCAGGCATATACCAAGAGGCGTCGATGATGCGCAGGTCTGGGTCTTTGATATGGGCGGCGAGCCAATCGGTGCTGACCAGCGTTTTGGGGTCATCAAGTGTAGGGGTTGTCATGGTGGCCTCCTGTCGTCGTAAAACTCAACGACTGACTATCCCGTGCGGCCCTGTCTGACAAGGCGCGTCACGTAAATCGGGCGCCCCGATTGGAGCGCCCGAATGCCGACGAATTATAAGTGGCGATTAAGCCATTTTGCTTTTCACGAGTGCCACGACAGCCGTCAAGATGGCACCGCCACCGCCGCCACCGATAAGCGCTGTCACAAGGCTCATTGCATCGCCGCCCGAGAGCATGCCCAAGATCTGACCACCGCCAACGCCGCCAACAAGACCTGCAATCGTGTTACCGACTGTGCCAAGTGACATGTTTTCTTTTGCTTTGCCGATTGCGTTGCCGCCAATTGCGCCAGCGACGAGTTGTCCAATAATTGCTTCCATAGTCCCCATTATCCTTCTGTTACAGGCCGTGATTTTTCACGCCAAAGGCTTGGCCCAAGCGAAAGGTTGCGACGACCCTAACAGGTGGGCATTATGTCGCAATAGGGGTTTTTTATAAGGAGATTTTCCCGTAAAATCAGTCGCCGTGGCGCAACAGGCGTTGTTTCTGGCGGCCCCAGTCGCGGGCGGCCTCCGTGGCGCGTTTGTCGTGGTTTTTCTTGCCCTTACCAGTCGCGATCTTGAGCTTCACGAGGCCTTTGTCGTTGAAATACATCACCAGCGGCACGATGGTCATGCCCTCGCGTTTGGTCGCAGACCACAGGCGCACCAGTTCCTTGCGCTTGCAAAGGAGCTTGCGCTTGCGCCGTTCCTCGTGGCCGAACATGGCCCGATCGTAGGGTGCGATATAGGCGTTGGTGAGCCAAAGTTCACCGTCATCAACGCTCGCGTAGCTTTCGGCGATGTTGGATTGCCCAAGGCGCAAAGATTTGACTTCGGAGCCGTGCAGGATAATGCCGACTTCGATATCTTCCTCGATGGCATAATCGTAGCGTGCGCGCCGATTTTCCGCGAGGACCTTGTAGTTCTTGTTATCGTTTTTGCTTGCCATGGTGTTTATCAGATAGGCGATGGTGCGGGCCTGCACAAGAGAGCGGGTGCACTGGTAAGCTGTGCGCGTGGCGTTATGGTGTGGATAGGTCACGGAGCGGGGTCAGATATGTTTGTTCAAATTGCGATTGGGAGTTGTTTGCTGCTGGCGTCGATCTTGATTGCGGGTGTCAGTTTCTGGGTGATGGAATGGGCGTTTGTGCGTCATAGCGTCTGGCTGGCCCGTCCACCGCATCGCCCCAAGTTGATCTTGGTGCTGGTGGTTGCTGCGATCCGGATTTTGGCACAGGTGACGGCGGGGGTCTGGATGTGGGCGTTTGCCTTTGTCGGGCTGGGGGTATTTGAGACGCTTGAACTGGCGGTTTATTTCTCGCTGGTGTCGTTCACGACGTTGGGATTTGGCGATGTGCTGTTGCCAGTTGAATGGCGTTTACTTGCGGGGATGGCGGCGGCAAATGGTTTGCTCAATTTTGGCCTTGTGACCGCGATCTTGGTGGAGGCGTTGCAGCAGATGCGCAATCATCAGATTAGCAGTCTTGAGCGGAAGCAGCGATGACTGTGCATTTGAGAATTGCTTCGAGGACCTAATTCGTTTGGGCGCCTTGGAATATGATTTTGCAGCCCTGAGTTTGAAAGACCTGCCCGCGGCACTCTACCTCCCTGTCCCTTCCAAGCAAAACACAGCACGATCTTGAGTATGTGCGAAAACGGTCCTTTGGCGAAGCCAAGCAAAGAATTCGTCCGGCAGGTAGGGTCAATCTACTAAAACCGTGCCCCAAAGCTGTCTTTGGATCGGAGCGCAGCGAAATTCCGGAACCCGCCCATAGCGCTTTTCGCTGCCGATGCGGTGTTTGAAAAGCAGCCATTGGCACCGCCGTAGTCAATGGCGGCTTTGTCCGCAATGCTGACCTTTGCGGTCAAGGTGGACACGGTCCCGTTTGGGGCGAGCATGAGCCCGCCCCGAAGGTTTAGTTGATCAAGCCAGCGTGCTGCATGCCTGCTTTGATCGCGGCTTTTGTCTCGTCGGTCAGGGACGTGAGCGGCGAGCGGACCTCGTCCGAGCAGAGACCCAAGAGTGACATGCCGTATTTCGCGCCGACAAGACCTGGCTCTAGAAAGACTGCTTCGTGCAATGGCATAAGGCGGTCAAGTTGGATGAGGGCCTTAGCGTAGTCGCCTTTGAGCGTGGTTTCTTGGAATTCCGCACAAAGTTTCGCTGCGATGTTCGCGGTGACCGAAATACACCCCACCCCGCCGTGCGCGTTGAAGCCGAGGGCTGTTGCGTCTTCGCCAGAGAGTTGCACGAAGTCGTTGCCGCAGCGCATCCGCTGTTTTGGGACGCGGGACAGGTCGCCTGTTGCGTCTTTGACGCCGACAATCATCGGCAGTTTTGCCAAAACACCCATCGTTTCAGGTGTCATATCGACGACGGACCGACCTGGGATGTTATAGATGATGATCGGCAGGCCGGCTGCGGCGGCGGCCTCGAAATGCGCGATCAGGCCGCGTTGCGTTGGCTTGTTGTAATAGGGTGTGACGACCAATGCTGCGTCTGCGCCAGCCGCTTTTGCAGCCTCGACCAAGCGCACGGTCTCGACGGTGTTATTGGAGCCTGCGCCCGCGATCACGGGGATGCGCCCTTCGGCTTGCGCCACAACGGTTTGCACCACCAGATCGTGTTCTTCGTGGGTCAAGGTCGGGCTTTCGCCAGTTGTGCCGACGGGGACGAGGCCGTGGCTGCCTTGATCCACATGCCAGTCCACAAGTTTTTTCAGCGCTGCAATGTCCACTTTGCCGTTTGCAAACGGCGTGACAAGTGCGGGAAGAGACCCTTTGAACATGACGCGTATCCTTATGGAGAGGTCTTGAATCAGACCGTTGAAATCGCGCGGACATTAGACGGGTTTCCGCCGATGAACAAGTTTTGACATTGCCCCTTCTCCCAAGCGGGCTAGGCTGTGGTATGCAGGCCAAAAACAGGACATAATCATGCGTTTTCTTGCTCTTACTGCGGCTCTTTTTATCACTCCTGCGGCTTTGGTGTCGCAAGAGGTGGATACGCGCGGTGTGGCTGCTGTGAAGGCGGCGGTCAATGATGGCTGGGATATTGGCATGGCGGTGGCCGAGGACGCCGTGACCCGAGATGTGATTTTGTGGTTGCAGTTGCGCAAGGGCGAGGCGGAATTTGAGGGATACGGCGGGTTTGTAAACCGTCGCACCGATTGGCCGAGCATGGAGCGCGTGCGGGCCGCGGGCGAGGAGATGATGCCCGAGGGGTTGAACCCGCAGTTTGTTTTGGGTTGGTTCGGCGATGCAATTCCTGACAGTGGCGAGGGTGCGGCAAGGTTGGCCGAGGCCCTATTTGCGACGGGTCAGGATGCCAAGGCAAAGGCGCTTTTGGTCGAGATTTGGAAGACTTACCGCTTGTCCGAGACTGGCCACGACGCGATGCTGGCCGCTTACCCAGAGGTTTTGGCGCCGTTTCATGTGGCGCGCACCGACCAGCTTTTGTGGTCTTGGCGCACGACAGAGGCCGAGCGGATGTTTGACGTTTTGGACGCGGATCAGGTGGCTTTAGCCAATGCCCGCATCGCGTATATCCGTAAGCAGAGTGATATCGCGGCAAAGGTCGCGTTGGTGCCTGAGGCGATGAAGGACAGCGTCGGGTTGGCCTATGACCGCTTTAACTGGCTTGCAAGTCGTGGGGATCGCACAGATGCGATTGAGATTTTGAAGGCGCGTTCGACGTCGGTTGTAGCCTTGGGCGTGCCGTTTCGTTGGGCAAGTTGGCGGCGGGTTTTGGCCCGTTGGGAAATGCGCGAGGGCCGAGCGCAAAGTGCCTATGAATTGGCGGCAAACCACTTTTTGACCGAAGGCAGCGACTTTGCGGATTTGGAATGGATCGCAGGGTACGTGGCGCTGACGTATTTGGATAAGCCACAGCTTGCTTTGACGCATTTTCAAGTGGCTGATGCCACGGTGGACAGCCCGATCTCAGAGGGCCGCATGCAGTATTGGATTGGTCGGACCCAAGATGTGCTGGGCAATCCTGAGGCGGCAAATGCCGCTTATGCAATCGCCGCGCAACATCAGACGGGGTTTTATGGATTGCTGGCAGCCGAGCATTTGGGCATGTCGCTTGATCCGAATTTGACGGGCAAGAATGATCCGACCAATTGGGAAGGTGCGCCGTTCCTGAACGATGATCTGACGCGGGCGGCGTTGATGTTATTGCAGGCAGGCGAGCGCGGGTCCGCGACGATGTTTTTCGCCGAGTTGGGCAAGCGGTTGGATGCGACCCAGTTGTCGCAGTTGGGCGCGTTGCTGAGCAAGATGGACGAACCTTATTACGAGGTTCTGTTGGGTAAAACGGCGATTTCGCGGGGGATTTTGATTCCGTCGATTTACTTTCCATTGCATGAGTTGAAGGACGCGGATTTGCCTGTTCCTGCCGCCCTTGCCCTGTCGATTGCACGCCGCGAGAGCGAGTTTAACGCAGGCGTTGGCAGCCCTGTTGGCGCGCTGGGCCTGATGCAGTTGATGCCAGCGACGGCCGAGGAGGTCTCACGCCAGATTGGCGAGCCTTATAGCAAGGGTCGATTAACGTCTGATCCGTCTTATAATGCGCGGCTGGGGTCTACGTATCTGCGCACATTGGCCGATGAATTTGGCTATTCGCCTGTGATGATGGCGGCGGGGTATAATGCGGGGCCAAGCCGTCCGCGTGACTGGATGGACGAGCGCGGCGATCCACGTGTGGGCGAGGCCGATGTTGTTGATTGGATCGAGCATATTCCGTTCCGCGAGACCCGCAATTACGTGATGCGCGTGACGGAATCGATCCCTGTGTATGAGGCCAGATTGACGGGCGAGGCGGGCCCGATCAAGTTTATGGAGCTTCTGATTGGCGAGAAGCTTTTGGTGCGCCCAAAGGTGCGTCCTGCGGTCGAAGTGTTGTCCGAGCCGAGCTCCGCCGCCTCGGCCCCTGCTGCGCCAAGTGCCCCCACGCCGATTTCCAGTCCGCGCCCTATTGGTCGACCGTGAGCGCCACTGCGCGGGCACGTAGGAGTGTGAAGAGGCCAGCGGCCACAACAATGGCGGCACCGATGGCGACGTTGGTGGTAAGGACTTCGCCGAACGCGGTGATCCCGATCAACACGCCGAACAGCAGTTGGAAATAGGCGAAGGGTTGCACAGCGGAGGCCTCGGCGACTTCGTAGGTTTTGATGAGCAGGAAGTGCCCCGTTGCCCCCGTCACGCAAAGTGCGCACATCATGATCCAGTTGGGGCCTGTCATGGGTTCCCAATACCATAGGCCAACGGCTGTCATAGCGACCGAGCCTGTCACCCCTGTCCAGAAGAACGAAGTGGCCGCACTATCGCGGCGCGAGGCGTAGCGCGTGAGCAAGCTATAGATCGCGAACATTACGGCGGAGGCGAGTGGGATCACGGCGTAGGGTGAGAACACTGCAAATCCGGGGCGTAGGATCACGAGCACCCCGATGAAGCCTACGGCGATGGCGGCCCAGCGGCGCCAGCCGACTTTTTCGCCCAAGATCGGCCCAGAGAAGGCTGCGACGAGGAGCGGGTAGCAGGCAAAGATTGCGTGACTCTCGACAAGGCCAAGGAGCACAAATCCCGCGACCATGACGCAGATTTCGCCCGCGAGCAGCAGGCCGCGTGTGATCTGGAGGACGGGTTGGGTTGTGGCGGCAGCGGCCCTGAGAGAGCCCTCTTTACGGGTGGCGATGGTGATCACGAAGGCCGCGAAAAACCAGTAGCGGATCATGACGACCATCATGACGTTATATTCGCCCGCGAGGTGGCGCGAGAAACCGTCTTGCACTGCAAAGATAAAGGCGGTGAGCGACATGAGGATCATGCCAAGGCGCGGGTTATTTTGCATGCGCTATCCTTGCGGTGGTCATGTGGCGTTTGCGTCCGAAACCTTGCACGCGGGAAACGTTGAACCCAGCGGCGGTCAGCGATTGGCGTACGTGGCCTGCGGCAGAGTACGTGGCGGCGGTGCCGTTAGGTGCGGTGTGATCTGCGACAGATTGCAAGAGTGTTGGCTCCCAAAGTGCGGGGTTTTTGGCGGGGGAAAATCCGTCGAGGAACCATGCGTCGGCGCGGCCTTGCCACGCGGGGAGTGTTTCACGCGCATCGCCGATGATGACCTCTAGGGTGAGGTTTTCGGCGATGTTCACTGGGCCGTCACCAGCAGACCATTTGTCGAGTAGGATTGAACTTAGGGGCGCTACCTCGGGGAAGGCTGTGAGCGCTTCGGCCATGTCGGATTTTGCCATTGGGTAGGCCTCGAATGACGTGAAGTGCAGTTTTCCGTGGGGTTGTTTAAGCCAATCTGTCCAAGTGACTAGCAGGTTTAGCCCTGTTCCAAAGCCAAGCTCGCCGATGTGCAGGTCATCCGTAAACCGTGCGTGGAGGTCATTCCCGCCGAGGAAAACATGACGCGTTTCATCCAAGCCGCCGCCGAGCGAATAGTAGGGATCGTCGAATTGCGTCGAGACTGGCACGCGGCCTGCGTCGGTCTCGCGCCAAATGAGGGGGGCGGTCTGGTCGGTCATGTGTCTTTGCCTTATGGGTGAGCTATCTTTGAGCGGTGGAACAGCGAATGGCAACTATGGATGTGACAGTAATGGGCGCGGGGGTGTTTGGCCTTTCGGTTGCTTATGCCTGTGCGCTTCGTGGGGCAAAGGTGCGGGTGATTGACCCCAGCGGTGTGGCCGCTGGGGCCAGTGGCGGGATCGTGGGCGCGCTTGCGCCGCATGTGCCTGAGAAATGGGGCGAAAAGAAAGAGTTCCAGTTGGAAAGCCTTTTGATGCAGGCGGATTTCTGGGCTGGGGTGACTGCGCGGACGGGGTTGGCTACGGGATATGTGCGGGCAGGGCGCTTGCAGCCTTTGGCGGACGGCGCGGCGATTGCCTTGGCCAAGGGGCGTGCGGTGACTGCGGCGGAATTTTGGGGCGATGCTGCGGTTTGGGAGGTTGTTCCCGTAGGTGATGCGACGTGGTCGCCGCCTAGTCCAAGCGGCATGCTCGTGCATGATACGTTGACTGCGCTGATCCATCCGAGGGCTGCGACAAAGGCCTTGGCCGCTGCGTTTGTGGCGCTTGGTGGTGAGATTGTCAGTGACGGACCGGCCGAGGGTCGCGTTGTATGGGCGACGGGGTGGCGCGGGTTAGAGGAGATGACAGCACAGCATGCGCGGCTCGTTGGCGCAGGTGCGAAGGGGCAGGGTGCCTTGCTGCAATTCGACGCGGTTGGGCTGCCGCAGTTGTTCGCCGAGACCTTGCATATCGTGCCACATTTTGACGGTACGGTGGCGATTGGGTCCACCACAGAGCGGCATTTTGATGATCCGTTTGCGACGGATGATTTGCTGGAAGATGTGATTGCGAAAGCGCGGCAATTGTTCCCTGTTCTGGCCGATGCCCCTGTGATCGAGCGTTGGGCAGGCGTGCGTCCGCGCAGTCGGAGCCGTGCGCCGATGTTGGGGGCGCATCCGTTTAGGCGCGGTGAATTTGTGGCCAATGGCGGGTTCAAGATCGGCTTTGGCATGGCGCCGAAAATGGGCGAGGTCATGGCCGATTTGGTGTTAGAGGATCGCGATACGATCCCTGATGATTTTAGACCGGAGCGTAGTCTTTAAGAGGCTTCCGCGATCATGCATTGCCGTCCATCTGGGCCGCGCACCCATGCGGAGTTGTCTTTCCAGCAGAGCGTCGCTGTCTCATGGTGCATGAGGGGAGATGTGGCGCGGTAGGCGAATGAGGTGAGGGTGCCTAATTGGCGCTGGGCCAATCCCATCAACAGATGTGCGAGAAGCGGGCCGTGAACGACGAGACCGTTGTAGCCTTCGACGTCTCGCGCATAGCTTTCGTCGTAGTGGATGCGGTGGCCGTTGAAGGTGAGCGCGGAGTAGCGGAACAGGAGTGTGCTGTCGAAATGCACGGTTTCGGCGTGGTCCTCGCCCGTTGGGGCCATGGGTGGCGCTGGCTGTGCTTGCGGTTGGTCTTCGCGGTAAACGAGGTCTTGGTATTCGGTCAGGGCAAGGGTCATGCGTTGCTTGATGTCGTGGCGCACGCGCACAAAAGCCAGCGGACCAGAACGGCCAGATTTGCGGGTGATGCTTTCGATCACAGAGGTTTTTTCAGCGCGGATGCCTGCGAGAAGCGGGCGATGCCAGACGAGTTTTCCGGCGGCCCACATCCGACGCGGCAGACCGAGATCGGGAATAAAGCTGCCCTTGGCGGGATGCCCGTCGCGGCCCAAGGCGTTGGGCGGCTGCGCATCCCAAAAGTAGATGTGATGCGCAAAAGGTGGCAGGGGATCGCCAACCTCAATTGGTGTCATGTCGCCAAGGGTGGCGGCCAAGGCCTGCGCGCGCCCGATATCCATCGGGTCGGCTAATGTTTGCATGCGGTCGGGTTGCTCTGTCATAGGTGTGTTCTAGGCAGGTTTTGAGGAGTTCGCAAATGCCACGCGTGAAGGCTTTGGATCATTTGGTTTTGACAGTTGCGGATATTGCGCGGTCTGTGCGGTTCTATGAGGATGCGCTGGGCATGATGGCAGAGGCGTTTACCGTGGCCGACGGCAGCCAGCGATGGGCGCTGAAGTTTGGGGATCAGAAGATCAATTTGCACAGCGGCGATGCGCCATTTGCCCCCCATGCAAAGGTGCCGATGGCGGGGTCTGGGGATTTGTGTTTTCTGACCGATACGCCGTTGGCCGAATGGACCCTGCATTTGGACGGGCTTGGTGTCGCTGTGATTGATGGCCCTGTCAGGCGCACGGGTGCCACAGGGCCGATCATGTCGATTTATCTGCGCGACCCCGACGGCAATTTGATCGAGGTCGCGGTGCGGGATTAAAGCTTGGCGCGTAACTTTTCCATCAGCGTTGTCAGCGTCGCGACATAGCGTTCGTTGATAAGTTTCCCTGTGGCGTCGAATTCTTGGAAGTTGGAACCGACGAGCAGCTCAGGCGCTTGCACCAGATCAATGTCGAAGGGCGCAAGCGCCAAGCGCAGGGCGTATTGCGAGCGCTCGCCGCCTGCGCGACCTGCTGCTGCGGACATGATCGCGACAGGCTTGCCCGCCCAAGGGTTGCCCTCTGTGCGGCTAACCCAATCAAGGGCGTTTTTGATGACCCCTGTGATACCTTTGTTATACTCGGGACTTGCGATGATGATCGCGTCGGCGGCCTTGATCTGGTCGGCGAGAGTTTGGACAGATGCGGGGATCCCGTCCGCCTCTTCCACGTCGCCGTTGTAGAGCGGCAGGTTGAGATCACCCTCGATGAACGCGCTGGGCGTGAAGATTTCGGCGGCTTGGCGCAACAGCGCCGTGTTGGTGGAGGCCTTGCGCAAAGCGCCTGAAATGCCGAGCAGTTTGGTCATGCTATCGTCCCTTTTTTGGTTGATCGTTATATAGCGCAAACTTCGCCTGTTGCCACTGCGCACAGTCTGACACATGCTGTGCGCAAATGCGTAAGGGAGCGATTTGACATGGAACGACACGGCGGAAAAATTTTGAGCGATCAGTTGGAAAAACTGGGAGTTAAGCGCGTGTTTTCTGTGCCAGGGGAGAGCTTTCTCGCGGCCCTTGATGGGCTTTATGAGAGCGGTATTCAGAACGTCGTGTGTCGCCAAGAGGGCGGTGCCGCGATGATGGCCGAGGCTTACGGCAAGATGACGGGCGAGGCTGGTGTCTGCTTTGTCACCCGTGGTCCGGGGGCGTGTAATGCGAGCGCGGGCGTGCATGTGGCGATGCAAGATAGCACGCCGATGGTGCTGTTTGTGGGCCAGATTGATAACCGCCAGACGGACCGCGAGACGTTCCAAGAGGTGGATTACCGCGCGATGTTCGGCGGGCTCGCCAAATGGGTCGCACAGGTTGATGATACGGAGCGTTTGCCCGAATATATCGCGCGCGCGTTTCGTGTGGCGAAAAGCGGCAGGCCTGGTCCTGTGGTGTTGGCGCTGCCTGAGAATATGCTGTCGGCGCGTGCGGATGTGCCTGATTTTAGCGGTCAGGTTAGCCATGGTGCGGGGCGCGTTGGGCCTGATGTTTTGTCTGCGCTGATGGCGTCGGAACGGCCGATGATTGTGATCGGTGGGTCGCAATGGAGCGCCGCTGCAAACAAGGGGGTTGCAAAGCTGGCCGAGGTTACAGGCGCACCTGTTGTGACAAGTTTCCGCCGTCAGGATTACATGGATAACAGGCATACGCATTTTGCGGGTGATCTGAATGTTGGAGTGAACCCAAAGCTGGCTGCGCGGATGCGCGAGGCGGATTGCTTACTGCTGATTGGCACGCGGTTTGGGGATATTGAAACGCAGGGCTATACGCTTGTGGACCCTGCTGATCCGAAGAAGGCGGTCCTTCATATTCATGCCGATGCCGATGAGATTGGCCGCGTTTATGGGGCTGATATTGGCTATGTTTGTCGCGGTGATTTGGCGGTCGAGCAGTTGGCGATTACGGCGGCGACGATGGAGATTACCCCAAAGTGGGAGGCTTGGCGTAAAGCCGCACGTGCCGATTACGAGGGCTGGATCACGCCGTTTGAAAGCCCCGGTGCGGTCAAGCAAGAGCAGGTCATCAAGTGGTTGTCGGACAACTTGGGCGATGATGCTGTGCTGACCAATGGCGCGGGGAATTATGCCGCGTGGTTGCATCGCTATTTCGTCTACAAGCAGCATGGCACGCAGTTGGCGCCGACCTCTGGGTCGATGGGGTATGGCTTTCCTGCGGCGATTTCGGCCTCGTTGGAATACCCTGATCGGGATGTGGTTTGTCTTGCGGGCGACGGCTGTTTTCAGATGACGTGTAACGAGCTTTCCACGGCTGTGCAGCATGCCGCAAAACCGATTGTGATCGTAATGGACAATGGCCGTTACGGGACCATTCGCATGCATCAGGAAAAGCATTATCCAGGTCGGGTGTCGGGGACGATGCTGGCGAACCCTGATTGGGTTGCTTTGGCCAAGGCCTATGGCGGTCACGGCGAATTGGTCACAGATGGCGTGCAGTTTGCGGATGCTTTTGCGCGGGCGAAGGCGAGCGGGACTGTCGCGATTATTGCCTGCAAGATTGATGAGGAGGCGCTGTCGACAGGGGCCACTTTATCGGCTGTGCGTAAAGCTGCGGGCGGGTAGCCAATTTTCGCCGAAAATTGGACGCGTGGTTAGACCGTTTTCCAGCTGGCAGAGGTGTTCTCTTGCCAGTTGGCGCGGTGCAAAAGTGGCGTGTCGTCGTCTTTGGCGGCATAGCCGAGGCAAAGGTAGCCCGTCAGTGACCACGTGCCTGGCACGCCCATGATAGTGCGGATGTTGTCGGGGTTTAGTATCGAGACCCACCCAAGACCGATGTTTTCCGCGCGCGCCGCAATCCAAAGCGTGTGGATGGCCGCGACGGTGGAATAGTTGAGCATCTCTGGCATGGTTTGACGCCCCAATCCGTGGCCCTCGGCGGGTGTGTGGTCGGTGAAGACTGCAAGATGCACGGGCGCGTCATGCAGGCCAGCGAGTTTTAGCGCCATGTAGTCGACCTTTTTGGTGCCTTTGTATTTGGTTGCTGCCTTGGCGTTCTCGACCTCAAAGTCGGCTATCACTTGCGCACGCAGATCAGAGCTTTCGACGTTCAGTATACGCCAAGGCCGCGCGTTGCCGACGGAGGGCGCGAGGTCCATGACGTGGCTAAGACGGCGCAGGATTTCGGGTTCAATCGGGTCGGTCTTAAAGTGTCGCACATCGCGCCGCCATTGCAGAACGTCGTGCAGCGCGTCGCGGTGGGATTGCTCTAGCTTCACGACTGGAGCCAGTTGTTGGATTGATTGGGCAGGAAGGCTTCCACTGCAGCGGTGGCGATGACGGAGGTGTCGCCAGTCTCTGGGTTGCTCACGTTTTGCCCGCCGAGAACGGCCGTCACCGTGGCGCGTCCGCGTGGCAGCATTTCGGCGAGGGCGTTTGTGTCGAGCTTATCGGGTTCTTGCACACCGACGGTCACAGCGACGCGCATTTCGTCCGTCGCTATGCCCAGCGTGCCAAAGATCGGCAGGGTCGAGTGGCTGAATGCGTCTTCGATCGCGCGGCGGGCGGCCTTTTGATAGTCCATGCCGTGAAGGTCGTTGCCCATGCCCATTTCAATAATCATGCGGTGATCGTTTTTGGGATCCATTATGTGCGCTCCATCATGAATGAGACGTTAATCGCGGCGTTGGCGATAACCGTTGGCGCGCCGTCTGGGCGGGGGATGTCGAGGCCGCCGTGGGTGACGGTGACACTTGGTTGGCCGTAGGGGAAGATGTCGAGCAGGGCGGATGTGTCGACGCGGTCTGGCTGCTGGCAGGCGATTTCGACGTCGATGATCATCGCCTCTTTGGGGAAGCCGAAAAGTTCCGCCATGTTGATCGAGTTGTGCCACAGCGCGTCTTGCAAGGCGCGTTTGGCGGCTTGGGTGTAGTCTTGGCGGCGGAGCGATGTGCCCATGCCGAATTCGGTGAGGACGCGGTGTTTGGGCATGGGGGTTCCTTCGTGTCAGTTGGAAAAGTAGCGCTAGGAGATCGCTATAAAATTAGATTTCGATCAAGTCGAATTCGGGAAAGCGTCGTGCAGTATGATTTAGTGAAGTTTGTTTTGAAACTCTACCATCATCATTCCTGTACTCGGCACCCCATTTCGACAGCCATAGTGAAGATCACCCAAGACGGGTCTTGAGAAAATGAACCGTTCCTCAAAGCCACCAACCGAACACGAAGGCACCGCCATATCAAAAGCGGGCAACCAAGTGGCCAAGTGCAGATATACAGCCGAATTCATTGCTGGTGAGAAGTTCGGCGAAAGTCCGCAGTCTCCCAAAGAAGTTCCATCATCAAAAGTAAGCTGATTGCATCTGATCCAACGGCCAGTCAGGAATTCAGCGAGCTTTGCGACGCTATTTGCGTCAAGGCCCCAAAGCATGACTTTCTGCTCAGCTTCGATGTGGACGACGCCACTTCCGTCAACTTCTTCGATCCGGCCCCATATTTCTTTAGCATCAACGGTAGTTGCGCCAAACGCCAGAATTATTGTGAGAGCCTTCAACATGCTCTAAAATTCAACGCCAATCTGCGCTTTAACACCTGAACGGAACGGATGCTTTACCAGCTCCATTTCGGTCACCAAATCTGCGATCTCGATCAGGTCAACATGTGCGTTGCGGCCCGTCAGCACAACGTGGGTCATGTCGGGTTTCTGGGTCGCGAGGAATTCGACGACCTCGTTGATGTCGACGTAGTCATAGCGGATCGCGATGTTGATCTCGTCGAGTAGGACCATAGTGTTGGTCTCGTCGAGGATCAGTTCCTTGGCTTTTGCCCATGCGGCTTGTGCCATTTCCGTGTCGCGGGATTTGTCTTGGGTTTCCCAAGTGAAGCCCTCGCCCATCGTGTGAAACGCGCATTCGTCTGAGAATTTCGACAGGATCAGGTCGCGCTCGCCCGTTGACATGCCGCCCTTGATGAACTGCACCACGGCGCATTTCATGTCGTGCGCGATGCAGCGGAAAATCATGCCGAAGGCTGCCGACGATTTGCCTTTGCCCTTACCTGTGTGGACGATGATGAGGCCCTTTTTGTCGGTCTTGGTCGCCATGATCTTGTCGCGGGCGGCCTTCTTCTTGGCCATTTTCATCGCGTGGCGTTCGAGGTCTGGGGTGGCTTCGGTCATCGGTCTATCCTTTTGGGGCGGGGCAAGTTGTGTGGTTTTGGTTTCACTTTGCATTAGGGGGTACTGTGGTTCAGAATTCCCCTATGAGAAAGCATGATTCACCCATATTACGAGAAAAAACATAAATTGGGTGCAGGTCAAATCCGGTTGTTTTCTCTTCTTTTACTGGTCGGATATATTGGTACTGCTGCTTTGGCGACTGGTATCTAAGATCCGATAATGCCTGCAATCCGTGCGCGCGCCGAGTTGGATTTTGGCGTCCAAAGGTTGCGGTCAATCGCTTCTTGGAGCCGCTCGGCGATCTCGCGCAATGCGGGCGCGTTGACGTCACCGATGAAGTCGCGGGTTGCGTCGTCCTCTAGGAATGCTTCTTCGACCAGATCGAAGTGATGGTTGCTGACGGCCCCTGTGGTTGCGGCAAAGGCGAAGAGGTAATCGACGGTTGCCGCGATCTCGAACGCCCCTTTATAGCCGTGCCGTTTGACCCCATCGATCCATTTCGGGTTGACCACGCGGCTGCGCACAACGCGCCCGATTTCATCTTCTAGCGTGCGAATGACGGGGCGTTCTGGGCGTGAATGATCGTTGTGATAGATGGGTCTGTCGCGGCCTTGGATGGTTGAGACGGCCGCCGCAGCGCCCCCTTCGAATTGGTAGTAGTCGTCGCTATCAAGGATGTCGTGTTCGCGGTTGTCTTGGTTTTGCACGATGGCTTCGGTTTGGGACAGGCGCTGGGTGAATTCGGCTTTTGCGGCCCGTCCTTGGGATTTCGCGTCGTAGGCGTAAGAGCCCCATGTGAGGTAGGCTTCTCCAAGGTCGGCTTTGTCGGCCCAGAGTTTTTCGTCGATCATCGCTTGCAAGCCCGCACCATAGGCGCCGGGTTTGGAGCCGAAGACGCGGGCTTGGTCTTCGCCTGCTTTCGCGCGGGCGGCGGAGGGGTTGAGGTCGGCGGGCTCGTCAAGCGCTTGCACGGCGCGGGCGGCGCTGTCGATCAGGGCGATAAGTTGCGGGAAGGCGTCGCGGAAGAAACCTGAGATGCGCAGGGTGACATCGACGCGCGGGCGGCCAAGGACGCCTTGGGGTAAGACCTCGAAACCTGTGACTCGCCTGTTGGCGCTGTCCCAAGTCGGCTTGACGCCCATGAGTGCCAGCGCTTGGGCGATATCGTCGCCGCCCGTGCGCATGTTTGCTGTGCCCCAAGCGGTGACGAGCATGGTGCGGGGCCAGTCGCCGTGGTCTTGCAGGTGTTTTTCAATGAGCAGGTTTGCGGATTTCCAGCCTAAGGCCCAAGCGGTTGGGGTGGGAACTGCGCGGCTGTCAACGGAATAGAAATTGCGGCCCGTTGGTAGGACATCGAGCCGCCCGCGGGTGGGAGCACCGGATGGTGCCGGGGCGACGAACTGCCCTGCAAGGGCGGTGAGGAGACCCGCGCCCTCGTCGGGCCCGCAGGCGCGGATTGTGGGCAAGATCCGGTTTTGGATTTCATCGAGGACGGGTTGTGACGCTCCTGAGCTAAAGCTCAGATCGCCCCACCCCCCGTCCCGCAGCAGGTTTTGGGAGAGGAGTTCTAAGCGCTCTACTGTGTCGCCTTTGGTGCGCCATATGTCTTGCGTTAAGTCTTTGAGAGCGTTTGGCTTTTCGTCTGTCGGGTCGGCGAGGTTGCAGTCGAGGGGGTCGAAGGACAGGTCGAGGTCTTTGGCGAGCGCGCGCAGGAGTGAGGCATCGGCCCCTTTGCCGTTTTCGCGGGGGACGCGGGCAAGGGCGATGGCGAGATCGCGTTCAAGCACACCAGTCGGGGATTGCCCGAAAATGTGCAGGCCGTCGCGGATTTGGGCCTCTTTGAGTTCGCACAGGTAGGCGTCGAGTTTGCCCAAGTCGCTGTCTGCATCGCCGTTAAAACCTGCGTCTTTGGCAAGACCTGTGACGTCCGAGAGGGATAGGATTTGTTCCCGTAAGTGATTGATTCTGCGCGGGTCTACGCCCGCCGCTTCGTAGTATTCATCGACGAGGGCCTCTAAGTCGCGCATCGGCCCGTAGCTTTCTGCACGGGTCAGTGGGGGTGTCAGGTGGTCGATGATGACGGCACTTGTGCGCCGTTTGGCTTGGGTGCCTTCGCCGGGGTCATTCACGATGAAGGGGTAGATGTGTGGCGTTGTGCCTAATATTGCCTCGGGCCAGCAGGTGTCTGATAATGCTACAGCTTTTCCAGGTAACCATTCGAGGTTGCCGTGTTTACCCATGTGCACGATGGCGTCTGCGGTCCAGTGGTGTCTGATCCAGAAGTAAAAGGCCAAGTAGTTGTGTGGCGGCACAAGATCTGGGGAGTGGTAGGTTTCTGTGGGGTCTATGTTGTAGCCACGCGCGGGTTGTAGGCCGACGATGGCGTTGCCAAAGCGGTGGATCGAGAGTTTGAAGCCGAGTGCCGCCTCCGGCGGGAGTTTGATTGGACATAGAAAAGGATCCGCTTCGGGTTCGCCCCAGCGTGTGGTGATTTGTTCTTTGAGTGCCCAAGGGAGGTTATTGAAGTGGGTTTTGTAGATATCGAGCGGGAGGGTTTCTCCGCCGTTTGTTTCGGCGCGGTCCGTGAGCCAGTTGGTGGGCCCTGCCATCATTTGGTCCATGAGGGATTGGGCGCTGTCGGGCGAGGTTACGGTGTATCCGTTATCTTTTAGTAAATTCAACGTGTTGACGGTGGCGGCGGGGGTGTCGAGGCCGACGCCGTTGGCCAAGCGTCCGTCTTTGTTTGGGTAGTTGGCGAGGATCAGGGCCACTTTTTTGTCGGCGTTGTCTGTGGCGCGCAAGGACGCCATTTTCTCTGTGAGATCAGCCACATAGTCGATACGGTTGCCGTTGCCTTGGTAGGTGGCGATGGGGCATTCGGTGGCTTCATCAAAGAAGGCTTCGCCTTTGAAGGAGACGGCACGGGACAGGATCCGCCCGTCGACTTCTGGTAGAGCGACGTTCATCGCGATGTCGCGGGCGGAGAGACCTTGTATGTTGTTTTCCCACGCTTTTTCGGTGGTGCTCGACAGGATCACTTGGAAGATCGGGGCCTTGTTTGCGGCGTCCATTGTCAGCGGGTTTTCGGGAGAATTGTCGCCAGAATGGGGGGAGCCTACGGCGAAAGCGGTGCAGTTGAGGATGACTTGCGGTGGGGCGGCTTTGAAGATGCTCTCCAAGGTCGCTACGCTGAGCGGATCTTTCAGAGAGGCTACAAAAATTGGCAATGGTGTCAGGCCCTTGCGGGTCAGGCTGCGCACGAGTCGGTTGATCGGATTGAGGCCGCCGCCTTGCACGAGGGCGCGGTAGAAGATGATTGGCACAATGCGTGCACCGGGCGTGCACAGCGCGTGCACCGCGGATGCGTCGGAAATGCCGCGATCTGGCAGGTAGATGCCTGCGCGAAGGAGTGGCGAGGCTGTTTGTGGTTTCTCAGAACCGTCCAGCATGGCGGCGGCGTAAGATAGGAAATTTTGGCTGTTCGCGGGGCCGCCCTCGACGAGGTAGGACCACAGCGCGTCGTAGTCTGCGTTTGCGACTGTCGAGAGTTCGCGGAGTTCTTGATCGGGTTTGTCGTCACCGGGGAGGGCCACGAAGGGGATACCTGCGTCGTGCAAGCGGGCGGCGTATTGGACCAGTCCGTATTTCCAGTAGCCTGCACCGCCAAGCACACGCGCGATCACGAGGCGTGATTTGGAGGCGCAGTCGTCGATGTGCAGGTCAACGGACATCGGGTGTTGCAGGTGCATCATGGAGGCGAGGCGCAATGTTGGGGGCGCGCTCATTTCTGCGCGGGCCTCTGACAAAGCGGCGAGTTCGGTGTCTGCGGCGGAGATGAACACGATGTCGGCGGGGGTCTGCCCCAGATCGACAGGTTCAGAGCCGTCAGATATTGCGCCCGGAGTTGCTGCTAGCAGGTGCATAAGGTTTTGCCTCGTGGTAATGACGCCCAAATTTGAAGGAATCTGTTATGGATTATAAAGCATCTGGAGCACCAAAGATGGGCAAAAACGCACCGAAACATGCGGAGCATAATGCCGTTGGGTCCAAGAAGAAGCCGTTTGGCGAGCGTCCGAGCAAGGAAGAATTGCTGGCGCGGATGAAGGCTGCTGCTGAGGCGAAGAAGGCCGAAAAGTAAGGTCACAAGGCCTTTTCCATGAAGATGGAGGAGGCTGCTTCGGTATAGTCGCCGAAAGGCCCACACGATATAAACCCGTGCCGCGCGTAGAGCCGGTGCGCGGCGTTCAGAACGTTGCCTGTTTCCAATTTCAGCATACGCAGGAATTCGATTTTGGCTTGGTCTTCGATTTGGCGCATGAGCGCGTCGCCGACCCCCTTGCCGCGTGCCGCCTCTGCCACAAACATGGATTTGATTTCGCCGTAGCTGTCATGGACCTTGAGCGCACCTGTGCCGAGGATTGTGTCGCCCTCGCGGGCCGTGAAAAAGTGGATGGTGTCGGCGCACAGAGCGTCGATCGAGAGGAAGTGGTTTTCCTCGGGCGCGAAAAGGCTCTGCATCAAAGCGTGGCTTTGTTGCAAGAGCGCTGTTGCTTGTGGATCGCGCGGATCTGTGCGGGCGACGATGATCATGCTTGCAGGGCTTTTGTGATTGCCTCTTGGTCAAGGCCTGCTTCGCCGATGACGACGAGTTTTGTCTCGCGTGGGCCTGCGAAGGGTTGATCGAAGTAGCTATCGACGCGCGGGCCTACGGCTTGCAATGTCATGCGCATGGGTTTGTTTTCGATGGCGACGAAACCCTTGAGGCGCAGGATGTTGTGGGCGCGGATGACGTCGGCGACTTGGGCTTTGAAGGATGGGGCGTCGGAGACCTCGCCGCGGATCACGATGAAGCTCTCGAATTCGTCGTGGCCGTGCTCGTGTTCGTGATCATGGTCGTGGTGATCGCCTTCATCGTCGTGGTGATGATGGTGGTGGTGGATTTCGTGGCGGGATTCGAGATCGGATTCCGCGCCGATACCTTGGCCTAGCAGAACATCGACGGGCAGGGCGCCCATGGAGGCCTTGACCACTTGCACGCCTATCCGGGATTCTGATTTGAGGCGGGCGAGCAGGGCTTCGACTTCGGCTGGTTCCAGCAGGTCGGATTTGTTGATGACGATCATGTCGGCGGCGGCGATTTGATCCTCGAACAGTTCGGAAAGTGGTGTTTCGTGGTCGAGGTTTTCGTCCTGAGCGCGTTGCGCGTCAACGGCGGCGACGTTGTGGGCGAATTGGCCGTCGTGCACGGCGCGGCCGTCAACCACGGTGATTACGCCGTCGACTGTGACTTTGGTCGAGATGCCCGGCCAGTTGAAGGCGCGGATCAGCGGTTGTGGCAGGGCGAGGCCCGAGGTTTCGATCACGATGTGATCTGGCTGCGGGTCACGGGCGAGCAGTTGTTCCATCGTCGGGATGAAGTCATCGGCCACGGTGCAGCAGATGCAGCCGTTGGAAAGCTCGACGATGTCGTCGGCGGTGCAGGTTTCAACGCCGCAGCCTTTGAGGATATCACCGTCAACGCCAAGATCGCCGAATTCGTTGATGATCAGCGCGATGCGTTTACCCTGCGCGTTTTGCAACATGTGGCGGATGAGGGTGGTTTTACCTGCGCCCAAGAAGCCTGTGACGACGGTTGCGGGGATTTTAGCGGCCATGTTTTATTTCCAATTTGATGGGTGTTCAGCTAAGGCTAGGCCATGACCAAACGTGTGACAATTTGTGCGACGTGTGCGGGGCCAGGGGCCGCACTTGCGGCTGCTTTGGCGGATGTGAAGGGCTGGGATGTGGTGATGCATCCCTGTTTGTCGGTCTGCGATGAGCCCGTTGCGATGGCAATACAAGCCGAAGCGGGTGCAACGTATGTTTTTGCGGGGCTGACAGAGGCCGATGCGGATGACGTCCGTGCATTTGTCGATTTGTATGACAAGGCCGAGGCGGGCTGGGTCGAGGATGCGCGTCCCGCAGGGCGGTTGCGCTTTTGCCTCAAAACCCGCGTGCCCGCCTTATAGGTCACGGCACGAACATTTCGGTTGCGATCGGCATATCAAGGTATCCCCAATCGGTGTGGTCGTTGGTGTTGAGTGAAACGCGCAAAAGGGCACCGCTGGGCAAGCCTTCGAGATGAACCCACGGGCCGTAAATGCGCATGATCTTTTCACCATTCAGATAGATATGCGCGTGGCCCTCGCCTTGCACGGAAGCTTGATTGACGTGCTCTGGTGCGAAGGTGAAGCCTTTGGTGTCCACGAAAAGGTTAAAGCTGCCGTCGGCGTCGCCATCGGGTGTAAGTTGAAGCGCGATTGCAGGCTCATCCCCTTCCCAAGGCGTGACAGTCGTGTGGTCGTGGGCTGGGTCGAAGTGGCTTGCATGATTGTGTTCTGGGCTTGGCAGCGCGAGAAGCACGCCTGTTCCTGTTCCAAAAATGATACCGATAAAAAAGAGTATGAGAGCACGCATGTTACACCTCTGAAAGCTTACTGTTCCAAACTGCCCCAAGCAATAGCCCAAGGGTTGACCAGACTACAAGCGCCACACCCAGAGTTCGGGCTGCAAAAGCAGAGGCAAGTTCGGGCGGTGCAACTTGGGTGAGAGTATCGGGCAACGGTGCGCCGATAAGTTGTGGTCCTGCAATGAGAATTACCGCCACGCCCCACATCATCCAGTTGCGTCCAAAGGCGATAAACCACATGCCGAGACCCGTGAAGGCAACGGTCATGTACCACCAGATTTGCCGTGCTTCGACGTCGGCACCGTTTTGGCCGGGCATGTCGGGGGCGAGCCCAAAAGCGGGGGCAAAGTGCATGGCGATGAAACCTGCGGCCCCCCAAAGAAGGCCAGCCCGCGGCGTGATCGGTTGACCGCGTTCCTCTGCAAAGACCATGCCCGCAAGCAGGATAAAGGCGTAGCCCGTATAGATGAGCGCCGAGAACATAACGTTCATCGCTTCGCGCATAGGTTCAAAAGCACCACGCGCTACGCGCACGACATCAAGGGCAGTGTGAGGGTCTGCTTCGAACAGTTCAGCGTGCAGCAAAAGCGGCTGCACAAATGCATACTGCAAGACGGATGCAATAAGCCCCGCCCCGAAGCCAGCGATCAACGCGCTGACGGCAATTTTAGCAAACATAGGTTAGTGGCAAGGAAAGCCAGTTGCGTGGCGCATATCATGTGCCGCGTCATGGATTGCAGAAGCCTGCACGTTGCCTGCAACAGTCACGATGCCCAGACCGATAAACGCCGTCGCGATGATGGCGAGCATGTTTGACGATACGATGGACTTTGTTGGGGTTGCGGCGATTACGCGTGGTTCGTTGTTCATCTGTCTTCTCCAGTTACCCGTCACACCCGACGGGTTTGTTACACTTTGCAAGGCTGGTCTCCTGGCTTACGCATCGAACATGCTTTGTTGCCTTCCCAGTTTCCCAGTGGCGTCACACAAAGCACTCTGCGCATTACAGTCGCGGGGGCGGCTGTGGTTCTGGCCTGCCGAATTGGATCGGCCGTCCCACATTCCCATTTCATCCCCCTGAAGCTTAGCTTCGCTGGCGGGGAACCGTGCAGAACGTTTGTGCCGCGTTACATAGGTATGCGTCAAGGTCGAATGCGACGGATTGGGTGTTGAAATGACAAAGAGAGGTTTAAAATCCTGCTTGAAGCGGAGGCGCGGTGTGCTCACAGCTTAAGCCCTGTTTTTAGATGCCAAATATGACTATACAATGCGTCAACCGTTGAAAACAGTCGGCGTTACTTTTCACAACTGTTGAGGATGCCCGATGCGTAACCCCCTTATTGATAACGCGAAAGGGGTGTTGATTTTCCTTGTCGTGCTTGGGCATTATCTTGAGGCAGTTGGCGGATGGGACAACCCGTATTTAGGCGCGATTCTGTCGATTATTTACCTGTTTCATATGCCCGCTTTCGTATTTTTGACGGGGGTTACGGCCAAGAAAGACCGTCTTGGCGAACGGATAGCAAACCTTGCGATTATTCTGGTGGTTTTCCAGTTCGCCTATGTTGTTTTGGAGGTCATCTCCGACGGTGAATGGCCGGTGGGCCTGTTTCAGCCGTTCTGGATTTTGTGGTTCCTGCTGTCTTTGATCTGGTGGACGTTATTGCTCCCGCTGATCGCAAGGGTCCCTTACGCATTCGCGATATCGATTATGATTGCCGCGGTCGCAGGATTATATCCGTGGGATGGGTATCAGCTTAGCGTCATGAGAACATTGACGTTTTTGCCATTCTTTGTGGGGGGCGTTCTGCATGGCAGCCGCATTATCGCGGCACTCCAAGCTTATGCGCAATGGCGGTTTCTGGCGGCTTTGATTTTTGTGGCAACTGCCGTTGTGGTAATTCCGTGGGGGTTGGAAAAGGAGTGGTTCTACCGATCAACTTCATACACAGATCTCGGCATTGATGGTTTGACGGGCTCACTCATAAGCGCTGCATTGCTTCTTCTCACCACAACCAGCATGTTTGCTTTCCTCGCCTGCATGACAAGCAAGCCAAGTTATGTGTCGGTTGTTGGTCAGAATAGCTTGGCGGTGTTCGTGTTTCATGGTTTTGCCGTCGGCATCGTTCGCAAAGTTATCGCGCTGAACGGTCTTCCCGCAGGTCCTTGGGGTCTAGCCTTTGCAATTGTCGCCGCGGTGATCACGACTTTGGTTTTTGCAAAGCCCGTTTTTAACGCGAAGATTCGCGCCTTTTCCATGAGCGTTAGTCGCCGGTTTGTTAAGGTCGTGCGGAGAACTGGACCGTAGCGAGAGGAAAATTTCTTTGCGAGCGTACCCTTGGTTCTGGGTTTCTCGAACTGTCGTTGCCGTTAAATGCGTGGAAACCGCAATATCTTGTGGATAAGTGAGCTGTTTTCCCCAGATAATGGGTGTTTTCGTTGACTCTGAGGGTGTCAGGGGGGCATTTTCGGGGTCCGTTAAGGAATCAGTAGGCCGCACATGCGATTTAGTAAATTACGTCTCAATGGGTTTAAGAGTTTTGTCGATCCGACCGATTTGATTATCGCGGATGGGCTTACTGGCGTTGTCGGGCCGAATGGCTGTGGCAAGTCGAACCTGTTGGAGGCGTTACGTTGGGTGATGGGTGAAAACCGTCACAAGGCGATGCGCGGCGGCTCGATGGAGGATGTGATTTTTGCGGGGGCCTCGACGCGGCCTGCGCGTAATTTTGCGGAAGTATCGCTAATTATTGATAACGGCGAACGGTTGGCGCCTGCGGCGTTTAACGACAGTGATAACCTTGAGATTACGCGGCGGATTACCCGTGATGCGGGATCGGCCTATAAGGTGAGTTCCAAGGATGTGCGCGCGCGTGACGTGCAGATGTTGTTTGCGGATGCCTCGACGGGCGCGCATTCGCCAGCCTTGGTGCGGCAGGGTCAGATTTCGGAGTTGATTAACGCGAAGCCCAAATCGCGCCGTCGGATTTTGGAAGAAGCGGCTGGGATTTCGGGCCTGTATCAGCGTCGCCATGAGGCGGAGTTGAAGCTGAAGGGTGCCGAGACGAACCTTACTCGCGTTGATGATGTGGTTGAACAGTTGGCGTCGCATTTGGCGACATTGGCGCGGCAAGCGCGGCAGGCTGCAAGGTACCGTGAGATTGGTGAGGCGTTGCGCCGTGCCGAGGGCATGCTTTTGTTCCGTCGCTGGAAAGAGGCTGATGAGGCGATGTTGGCGGCGGGTGCGCAGTTGCGCGAGCGCACGACGGCGGCGGGGGCTGCGGAAACGGCGGCGCGTCAGGCGGCCAAGGCGCGGTTACTGGCTGAGGGGGCTTTGCCCGCTTTGCGTGAAGAAGAGGCGATTGCGGCGGCGGTTTTGCAGCGGTTGCAGGTCCAGCGCGATACGTTGAAGGATCAGGAAACGCGGGCGCTTGAGACGATTGAAACGTTGCGGGCGCGGATTGACCAGCTTGGCCGCGATATCGACCGTGAAGCGGGCCTGAACAAGGACGCTGGCGAGACGATTGAGCGGCTGGAATGGGAAGCGCGTGAGATTGCCAAGGCAGGTGCTGGCCATGAGGATCGGCTTGAGGCGGCGCAATCTGGCGCGCGTGAAGCGGGCGGTGTTTTGCAGGAACGCGAGGCGGATCTTTCGCAGCTGACCGAGGATGTGGCGCGGCTTGCGGCGCGGCACCAGTCGGCGCAGCGTTTGATTGATGACCACCGCACGACATTGGCGAAATCGGAAGCTGAGGCTGCGAAGGCGAAGGCTGCGATGGCGGAAGCTGATGCGGCTTTGAAGCAGGCCGAGGCGGATTTTGCTCTGGCTGGTGCGGCAGAAGAGCAAGCTGTTCAGACGGCGGAAAATGCGGATGTGACTTTGGCCGAGGCTGAGGCCGCGCGTGCCGAGACGCAGGCCCGTGAGAGTGATGCGCGTGCGCAGCGATCAGAGGCTGAGGGCGAGGCGAATGCGCTGCGTGCCGAGGTGGCGGCACTCGCCCGTTTGGTCGAGCGGGATACGAAAGAGGGCGGGCAGGTGCTTGATCTGCTGGTCGTGAAAAGCGGCTATGAGAAGGCGCTGGGTGCGGCCTTGGCTGATGATTTGCGTGCGCCTGCGATTGGGCCGTCTGCGGCATCGGGCTGGGCGACGCTGCATCCCTATTTGACAGCGCAAGCTTTGCCCGATGGTGTGGCGCCCTTGACGGAATTTGTGGAGGTGCCCGAGGTTTTGGGTCGCCGCATGAACCAAGTCGGTTTGGTCCGCCAAGAAGAAGGCGCGCAGTTGCAGGCGGTTTTGAAGCCGGGGCAGCGGTTGGTGTCGCTAGAGGGCGATGTCTGGCGTTGGGACGGGTTCCGGGCTGCGTCGGCTGATGCGCCATCGGCGGCGGCGCTACGGTTGCAGCAGTTGAACCGATTGGTTGAGTTGAAGCGTGATCTGGAAGAGGTGAACGCGACGGCGGTGGGGGCAGCACAGGCCCATGAGATGCTGTCAAAGCGTTTGACCGCGTTGACAGAGGCCGATCAGCGGGCGCG